>JAEEGL013428050.1_pt1 | contig 13743 bp, 10 predicted proteins | sample 9134231 | NCBI WGS metagenome assembly JAEEGL01 (sample SAMN16246548, study PRJNA631951) | gut metagenome | biome: gut microbiome; feature: rumen; material: fiber-attached | host: Bos | place: Iran: Karaj | collected 2018-10 | reverse complement strand
TTCGGGCGGTATATCAACAACAAGACGCTGTATATGAACTACAAAAGGGTCGTCAAGAAGCTCGGCCTTGGAAACCTTCGTTTTCATGATCTCCGACACACCTACGCCGTCAACAGCCTGCGGGCGGGAGACGATATCAAAACCGTGCAGGAGAATCTCGGCCATGCCACAGCAGCCTTCACGCTCAGCACCTACGCTCACTCCTCCCCCGGCATGAAACAAGAGAGCGCAAATCGAATGGAGCAATATATTCAGAAGATATGTTCCGGTGGCTGAACCTATCGGAATCTATCTGGTTTCTATTGCGGGCCGGCTGATCTATCCAATGCGATCGTGTTATGGGTCAGACATGTGGTCAAATGATTCTGGCGCCAAAAACTCACAACAAATTCAGCGCAATAATGGCCAATTTCAAAGAATAATAAAGGAAATCCCGCACCTTTCGGTGCGGGACCTGGTGGAGGAGGGTGGATTCGAACCACCGAAGTCACTGACAACAGATTTACAGTCTGCCCCCTTTGGCCACTCGGGAACTCCTCCATATGAAGTTGTGAGGTAGGGAATGCTGGAGCTGGTGAACGGAATCGAACCATCAACCTGCTGATTACAAATCAGCTGCTCTGCCTATTGAGCTACACCAGCAAACCGAACATCAGCTTGCATATGATAACACATGCGGCCCGTGCTGTCAACACTTTTTTGCGGCGCAGAATCAAATATTTTTGCTCCCGTCCGCAGTCCCGGAGGATGCGTCTCCGCCCTGCCTGCCCTCCCGCAGCTCCGCAAAGAACCGGCGGAGCAGCCCGGCGCACTCCTCGGCCAGATAGCCGCCGCGGACCTCGGGCCGGAAGACCGGGCTCTCGTCGAAGAGCCGGGCCGCGCCCCGCTTGGGGTCGGAGGCCCCGAAGTAGACCCGGGGCAGATGGGCGTTGATGATCGCGCCGGAACACATGGCGCAGGGCTCCAGCGTCACATAGAGGTCGCACTGCCAGAGCCGCCAGCCCCCCAGCGTGCGGCAGGCCTCGTCGATGGCGGCGAGCTCCGCATGGGCCAGGGCGTTTTTGGCGCTCTCCCGCAGATTCATGCCCCGCCCGACGATGCGGGCGTTCTCGCCCTCGCCGACGGTGACCACGCAGCCCACCGGCACTTCGCCCAGGGCCGCCGCCTCCTCCGCGAGGCGCAGCGCCTCCCGCATGAACCGTTCCTCGTACACCGGCGCATGCCTCCCTTCGGTTTTGTTCAGTCCCCGGCGGAAACGGCGGTCTTCTCCACCACCGATTTGCCGTACCACTTCTTTTTGTACCAGCGCCGAAGCACGATCAGGCCCCGGATAAATTCGTCGGTGCCGGTGCCGATGAACACGCCGGCGGCGCCGAAGCCCAGCGCAACGCCGAAGGTGTAGCCGAAAGGCACCCCCAGCAGCCACATGGTGCAGAGCCCCACCAGCAGCGGGAAAAGATAGTCCCCGGCGGATTTGAGGCTGTTGACGAAGGTCATGTTCAAACAGCGCCCGATCTCCACATAGATGTCCACGATCATGATCGTCTGGGCGATCCTGAGGATTTCCGGGTCGGTGGTGAAGATGCGCAGCGTGTAACGGCAGAAGATGCAGTTCAGCGTGGAAAGCGCGATCGTCAGCGGCAGCGTGATCTTCAGGATGGAGAACACCTTGCGGTAAGCGATGTCCTCCTTGCCGGCCCCCACCAGATGTCCGGTGATGATGGCGGTGGCTCCGGCGGCGGAGCTCGCAAAGATCGTGGCAAAGGAGATGATCGAGTTGCAGTAGACCCGGGCGCTGACCGAGGCGTTGCCCAGACGGTTGATGAAGGAGAGCAGCACCATCTGATACATGGTGTAGGAGAAGTTTTCTCCGGCGGAGGGCAGACCGATCTTGATCATCTTTCCCAGCATCCAGCCCGGGAAGGGCCGCAGGAGCCGAAGGGAGATCCGGCCCACCTTCCTGCGGTAGAAGAAGATGAGGGAGGCGGTAAGGGCGGCCGCGAGGGAGATCACCGTGGGGATCGCCACGCCGGCCACGCCCAGATTCAGATAGGCCAGCGGCCCATAGAGACAGATATAGTTGCCGATGATGTTGAGCACGTTGATCGTCAGCGAGAGATACATGCCCACCTTGGTGTAGCCGTTGCAGCGGAGGATCTGCAGCATCACGTTGTAGCAGGCCTGCAGAAACAGGGCGCTCCCCACGATGTTGATGTACTTCATCGCCCCCGGCCGCATCTCGTCGGAGACATGCAGCAGCGTCATCATCGGTCCCTTGAGCAGGACCAGCGCCCCGCTGAGCACGATGCCGATCGTAAGATTGAACATCAGCGCCAGGGTGTAGATCATATTCATTTCACCGTAGCGTCTGGCGCCCAGGTACTGGGCCACCACCACCGCCGTGGCGGAGGCGATGACGCCGAACATGATCATTGCCAGGCTCATCACCTGGCTGGCGTTGCCCACCGCGCCCACGGCATACTGGTCGTAGTGACTCAGCATCATCGTATCCACGTTGGTCAGCAGGATCGTCAGGAACGATTCGATGAACATCGGCCCCGCGATGGTGAGCAGCGGCGTTTTTTCGTCGATCACACGAATGCCGCTCCCGGGAGCGGCGGACTTGTTTTTCTTGAACATCATTTCTCTTTCTCGGCGTCTGCCGGGACCGGCCGGCGCACAGCGGTTTGGTAATCTTTTTCAATCGAACGAGCCAATCATACAACAGATCCCGCCCGTTGTCAACGGAAAACAGTTTTGCTCAGCGTCCCGTCTCCGTCACGGCATAGAGCTTGGCGCTGCCCCGCCTGCCCGCTTCCTGGACGGCGCCCGCCGCCCGGAGCAGATAGAGGGCGTGGCCCGCCAGCTTTTCGCTGATCCCTGCGGCAAGCCGGTAGTCCTTCGCCGTGAACGGCTCGGGCAGCCCGGCCGGGATCAGCGCCGACCAGCCGTAGACGCCTCCGCAGAGCGCCTCCTCCCCGTAGCCCACGGGGATGCGCTCGGCCCGGGTGGAGCCCTTTTTTCCGTCCCGGCTCCAGCCGTCCCTGTGCCGGTACTCCTCCACATCCACCGGGATCAGCAAAAAATCCAGCCCCGGCGCATCCAGCAGCGGGCGGATCCAGCGGAGCTCGTAGAAGATCTCGTAGAATGTGCCGGTCTTGGGGCTTTTCCGGGGCGGCGTGACCTCGCCGGTCCCGTCGTCCAGCCAGCAGAGCCACTTCTTGCGCACCGCCGGATAGACCACCGTTACCGGATGGCGCTCCAGCAGCGCCGGGAGCTTCTTTTTCAGCCGGGAGAAGCCCCGGGTCTGGATCTCGTAGATGCGGCCGTCCGGCTCCAGGATGTCCGCGATGTAGCCGGTGCCCTCCACCTTCTGCTCGTGGCGGCTCTCGTCCGGCTCCAGCCGGCGCTTGAGCTCGGCATGGAGCGTCTTTTCGGAGAGGGTCCCGATGCCCGTATAGTCGTCGCCCCGGGGGGTCTCCCTCGGGGGGTATGCTTTTACTGCCATGCTTCCAGTGCTTCCCGGACCGCTTCCAGCTGCATCTCCACCGAGTCGCTGCCGGTGCCGCCCGCGGATATGCGGCGCTCCACGCAGGCGTCCAGATCGATGGCCTCGAAGACGTCCGCCTCGAACAGCGGGCTTCGCGCCTTGTATTCCTCCAGCGTCAGGTCCTCCAGGATCCGTCCGGAGGCGATGCAGTCGGCCACCAGGCCGCCGGTGAGCTTGTAGGCGTCCCGGAAGGGCATTCCCCTGCGGGTGAGATAGTCGGCCAGATCGGTGGCGTTGATGAAGCCCCGGGCGGCCGCGGCCCGCATGTTCTCCGGCTTGGCGGTCATCGTGGCGATCATCGGGGCGAACACCCGCAGACAGTCGGCGGCGGTGTCCACGCAGTCGAAGACCGCCTCCTTGTCCTCCTGCATGTCCTTGTTGTAGGCCAGGGGCAGGCCCTTCATCGTCACCAGCAGGCCGATCAGATCGCCGTAGACCCGGCCGGTCTTGCCCCGGACCAGCTCCGCCATGTCCGAGTTCTTCTTCTGGGGCATGATGGAGGAGCCGGTGGTGAAGGCGTCGGAGAGCTCGATGAACTTGAACTCCCAGCTCGACCAGAGGATCAGCTCCTCGGAGAAGCGGGAGAGATGCATCATCAGGATGGCCAGGGCGCTCATCAGCTCCAGGCAGAAGTCCCGGTCGCTGACGCCGTCGATGCTGTTCATGGTGATGCCGTCAAAGCCCAGCTCGGCCGCCACCGAAGAGCGGTCGGTGGGATAGGTGGTGCCGGCCAGGGCGCAGCTGCCCAGGGGGGAGAGGTTCATCCGTTTGCTCCCGTCCCGGAGCCGCCCCGCGTCCCGGAGCAGCATCATCGCATAGGCCAGCAGATGGTGGCCGAACACGATGGGCTGGGCCCGCTGCAGATGGGTGTAGCCGGGCATGATGGCCCAGGAATACTCCTCCGCCTTGTCGGCCACCGCCTCGATCAGCGCCCGGAGCAGCTCCAGCACTTCCTCCGTGCGGCGGCGCAGATAGAGCCGCAGATCCAGGGCCACCTGGTCGTTGCGGCTGCGGGCGGTGTGCAGGCGCTTGCCCGCGTCCCCGATCCGCCGGGTGAGCTCGGCCTCCACAAAGGAGTGGATGTCCTCGCTTGCGGGGTCGATCTCCAGCGCGCCGCTCTCCAGATCGGCAAGGATGCCGGAAAGCCCCTCGATCATGGCGGCGGCCTCCTCCGGATCCACGATGCCCTGGGCTCCCAGCATGGCGGCGTGGGCCATCGAGCCCCGGATGTCCTCCCGGAACATCCGGCTGTCAAAGCGGATCGAGCTGTTGAAATCCTCGGCGATCGCGGAGTTCTCGCCGGACTGTCTTCCTTCCCAAAGCTTCACTTGTTTTTCTCCCGTATCTTGCGTTCTGCCAGCTCCAGCTGTTCGATGGTGTTGACGCCCAGCAGCTCCTCGTCCGAATCCAGGCGGAAGATCTCCACCTTCCGGCCCTCCTCCGCCAGCAGCAGCGGCACGTCGGTGAGGTAGTACTCCGCCTGGGCGTTGGAGCGGCGGAGCAGGGTGAGCTTCTCCCGCAGCAGCGGCGCGGAGAAGAGATAGACCGAGCTGTTGATCTCTTTGATGGCGGCCTCCTCCGGCGAGCAGTCCCGCTGCTCCCGGATGCCCGTGAAGCGTCCGTCTTCGTCCCGGAGGATGCGGCCGTAGCCGGTGGGGTCGGCGGCCACGGCGGTGAGCACCGTGCAGTCCGCGCCGGTCTCCTCGTGACGGCGGCAGAGGGCTTGATAGGTCTCCTTCGTCACCAGGGGCATGTCGCCGGCGGTGATGAGGACGCTGCCCTCATAGTCGGCGGGCAGGGTGTCCATGCCGCAGCGGGCGGCGTGGCCGGTGCCCAGCTGCTCGGCCTGCAGGGCGATGGGGTAGTTCCCGCCCAGGTACTCCTCCACCAGCTCCCGGCCGAAGCCGACGATGACGGTGATCTCCTCCGGCGGGAGGAAGTCCAGGGCGTCCAGCACATATTTGATCAGAGGCTCCCCGCAGGCGCGCTTCATCACCTTCGGGATCAGGTCCCCTTCGCCGGAGCGGAGGCGCTTGCCCTTCCCGGCGGCCAGGATCATCACTTTCATGGCAGGTGTTTTCTCCTTTTATTCGTAGTGTTTGGGCACGGCGAAGCAGTAGAGGGGGTTGGCCTCCACGGTGACGATGTCGCCGGGGGCGCAGTCGATGTTCGTCACATCCGCCACGCAGTTGCACATGGCCACATGACCGATCACCCGGGCCTTGGCCGAGCCGATCTGCACATAGAGCCGCCGGCGGGCAAGGCCCCGGCGCAGGGCGGAGAGCATGTAGAGGATGGTCTCCTTCCCGGTGTAGCTGTCCTTCTCCTTGGCCACACAGAAGCCGTCCGCGTAGCCGACCGGGATGACGGCGATGCGCATAGGCCGCTTGGCGGTGTAGATGCCGCCGTAGCCCACGGTACAGCCCTTGTTCAGCCAGCGCACCTCGGCGATGGTGGCCCGGAGCACGCCCACCGGCTGGAGCCCGAATTTCAGGCGGGTGGAGATGCGGCCGGTGAGGGCCGAGCCGATGCGCACCGCGCCGTATCTGCAGAAGTCGTAGTTGAACAGGGCCGCGGAGTTGGCCGCGTGCACCAGGCCCGGATCGATGCCTACTGCGCGGAGCTTCTCCAGCACGCCGTCGAAGGCCTCCGCCTGGGCCCGGGTGACCTTTTCGCTGTCAAAGGCCCGGTAGAAGTGGGTGTAGATGCCGGTCAGCGCCAGATTGGGCACGTTCTTGTAGACCGAGATGATCTTGTCGGTCTCGGTGGGCAGGAAGCCGCTGCGGCCCATGCCGGTGTCCACCTCGATGTGGGCCTCGATGACGGTGCCCCGCCGGTCGGCCACGCCGCCGATGGCCAGCGCCGCGTCGTAGGAGCCGATGGTGCCCACCAGGCTGTAGTCGGCCAGCGCCGTGATGTAGTCCTCGTCGGTGGTGGAGCGGAGCATCAGGATCTCCTCGTCGGCAAAACCGTTCCGGCGCAGCAGGGCCGCGTCCTCCACCTCGGTGAGGGCGAAGTGGGTCACGCCCTCCGCCCGCAGGATCTTCGCGGTCTCCAGCAGGCCCAGACCGTAGGCGTCCCCCTTGAGCACTGCGTAGATCACCGCGTCGCCGGCCCGCGCCCGGACCAGAGAGAGGTTCTTCCGCAGCCGTTCCGCGGAAACAAGCAGTTCTTTCATTGTCCTGTCACTTCCCTTTTCTATTGTTTTGTCCCGGCGTACCGGGGCAGAGCTTCCGTCAGTTGGTCCCCGGCGCGGTCCCGTCCGCGTCCTTTTTTTTCGGCGGCGGCGCCGTTCTTTGCCTTGAAGCGGCGGTTCGCCAGCTTGTGCATGGCCTTCTTGCCCAGGTCCACGCCCTTGTCGATCAGGGGGCTGACCACATAGTCATACTCGCCCATGAACTCGGTGAAGTCGCCGCCAAATCCCTTCTTGAACCGGTAGAGGCCGTAGAGGGGGTTGGATTCGTCCAGATCGCCGGAGACGCCCCGGAAGTCGTACATCCGGCAGCCCAGCTCCACCGCCCAGCGGATCATTGTCCACTGGAGCAGATAGTTGGGCATGTAGTTGCGGTGGGCGTTGGAGCTGGCTCCGTAGAGATACCAGACCTTGTCCCCCCAGTGGATGGCCAGCGTCCCGGCGATCGGGATCTCGCCGCCGTTCTCGTCGGGGATATAGGCCATATAGAGCCGGGCGTGCTCGCCCAGATTGTCCAGCATGTTGGAAAAATAGCTGCCCTGGCGCACGGTGAAGTTGTCCCGCAGGCCGGTCTCCACCATCAGCCGGGCGAAGTCGTCCACGCCGTCCCTGCCCGCGTCCTTCACGATCACGCCCTTGCGCATGGCCAGGCGGATGTTGTAGCGGGTCTTGCTCTCGAAGGACTGGAGCAGCTCCTCCTCGGTCTTTCCGGCGATGTCCAGCCGGAAGACGAACTTGGGCTGGGCGCCCTCAAAGTTCTTGCCCGAGTCGAGGCGCCGAAAACCGTTGTCCCGAAGCGCCTGATCCATCACGGCGGAGGGCTCCCCCACCGGGATGTCCGGATCGATCTTGATGGCGTAGGCCCGGAAGCGCTTTGCCAGCGTCTTGGAGGCGGCCAGCAGGTCCCGGGCGGTGTCCAGATCCTCCGGATCGCAGACCGGGCCCCGGCAGCCGTACATCAGCGTGAAGGGCAGGCCCGGCACCTTCCGGATCAGGAAGGAGAGGGAGCCCACGATCTGTCCGGCGTCGTCCCGTTTGGCCAGCGCGGCCCAGCCCCACTCCGGCTTCTGTTTGGCCCAGAGGGAGGTCTGCATGAAATGCCCCTTGGGATGGGAGGCGATGAAATTGTCCAGCTCGGGGACCTTGTCCTCGGTGATGATCTCTACTTGATTTGCCACGGTATGTCGTTCCTTTCCGCGCGTTCTTTTTCGTTCTATGCGGCGCCGTCCGGCGCAGATAATCCTACAGGTTAGATTATAAGCGTTTCCGCCGGAGATGTCAACCATGCCGGGCCGCCGCGGCGTTTCTGCCTGCAGAGGCCTTGCATTTCCCCCCGCGGGTGTGGTATACTACATGTTGTATGTTGGGAAGTTATGGACAACAAGAAACACATCGGAGGCAAGGCTTTGGCATCGTCGAAAAAATACACCAACGAATCGATCACCACCCTCAAGGGCGCGGACCGGGTCCGCAAGCGTCCGGGCGTCATCTTCGGCTCGGACGGCCTGGAGGGCTGCGAGCACGCGGTCTTTGAGATCCTGTCCAACTCCATCGACGAGGCCCGGGGCGGCTACGGCGACCGCATCCTCGTCACCCGCTATCTGGACCACTCCATCGAGGTGGAGGACTTCGGCCGGGGCTGCCCGGTGGACTGGAACGCCAAGGAGAACCGCTACAACTGGGAGCTGGTCTACTGCGAGCTCTACGCCGGCGGCAAATACGACGCGGACGCCTCCAGCTATGAGTTCTCGCTGGGTCTGAACGGTCTGGGCTCCTGCGCCACCCAGTACTCCTCCCGCTATATGGACGTGACCGTCTGGCGGGACGGCTTCAAATATACGCTGCATTTCGAGCGGGGCGAGATCGTGGGCGAGCTGATGAAGGAACCCTACAAGGGCCGCCGCACCGGCACGCTGACCCGGTGGCTGCCCGATCTGGACGTGTTCACCGACATCGACATCCCGGACGCCTACTATGCCGACGTGCTCAAGCGGCAGGCGGTGGTCAACAGCCACGTCACCTTCGTCTACCGCCGGGAGACGGCGCCGGGCAAGTTCGAGGAGACCGAATACCGCTACGAAAACGGCATCGCCGACTATGTGACCGAGCTGGCGGGCGAGAATCCCCTCACCAGTCCCTACGTCTGCTCCTGCGAGCGGTCGGGCCGGGACCGGGAGGACAAGCCGGAATACCGGGTGAAGATCAGCTGCGCCTTCCTCTTTTCCAACCGGGCGGCGGTGATCGAGCACTACCACAACTCCTCCTTCCTGGAGCACGGCGGCTCGCCGGACAAGGCGATGCGCCTGGCCTTTGTGGCGGGCATCGACGCCTATCTGCGGAACGGAAACAAGTACCAGAAGAACGAGGCCAAGATCACCTTCGCGGACATCCAGGACAGTCTGATCTTCGTCTCCTCCAACTTCTCCACCCAGACCTCCTACGAAAACCAGACCAAAAAGGCCATCAACAACCGCTTCGTGCAGGACGCGATGGACAAGTTCCTGCGGGAACAGCTGCAGGTCTATTTCCTGGAGAACCCCGCCGACGCGGACCGCATCTGCGAGCAGGTGCTGGTCAACAAGCGCAGCCGGGAGACCGCCGAAAAGACCCGGCTGAATCTGAAAAAGAAGCTCTCCGGCTCCATCGACATCGCCAACCGGGTGCAGAAATTCGTGGACTGCCGCAGCCGGGACCCGGAACAGCGGGAGCTCTACATCGTGGAGGGCGACAGCGCCCTGGGCTCGGTGAAGATGGGCCGGGACAGCGAGTTCCAGGCCATCATGCCGATCCGCGGCAAAATACTGAACTGCCTGAAGGCCGATCTGCCCCGCATCTTCAAAAGCGACATCATCTCGGACCTCATCAAGGTGCTGGGCTGCGGCGTGGAGGTGAGCCACAAGGGGGCCAAGGACCTGACCTCCTTCGATCTCAGTCAGCTCCGCTGGTCGAAGATCATCATCTGCACCGACGCGGACTACGACGGTTACCAGATCCGCACGCTGGTGCTCACCATGCTCTACCGTCTGACCCCCACCCTGATCCAGGAGGGCAAGGTGTATATCGCGGAGAGCCCCCTCTACGAGATCAACTGCAAGGGCAAGACCTACTTCGCCTACACCGACGCCGAGCGGGACAAGCTCATCGGCGGCTTCGGAAACGCCAAATACACCGTCTCCCGCTCCAAGGGACTGGGCGAGAACGAGGCGGAGATGATGTGGCTGACCACCATGTCCCCCGAGACCCGGCGGCTCGTCCGGGTGACGCCGGAGGATTCGGAGCTCACCGCCCAGGTGTTCGATCTGCTGCTGGGCGACAATCTGGCCGGCCGCAAGGAGCACATCGCCGAAGTGGGATCGAAGTATCTGGATCTGGCGGATATATCGTGACCCTTCAACTGAACTCTTGCGATTTCAGTTGACGTACTCGCGCTCCATCGCCCTCGCCGGGCGTGAGACCGGCTCGGTTGGTCGGCGCGAGACCTCACGGTGCTCGGCATTTACCGGTGTTTTTCGCCCGGCGAAGCCGTGCAAAAAACGATTGGACCTTCTTTGCGGCTGACGCCGCAAACTCTGCGAGGCTCTGCCTCTCGTGAAATTCAACACATCGAGTTTATCTGATTCATTTCCAGCACATAAAGGATCATTACCATTATGCCAAAGAAGAAAGAACCGGAGAAAAAAGAATACAAGCTGGCGCCCATCGCCGAGCAGCCGATCACCGAGACGCTGGAGCTCAACTACATGCCCTACGCCATGAGCGTCATCGTCAGCCGGGCCATCCCGGAGATCGACGGCTTCAAGCCCTCCCACCGGAAGCTGCTCTATACGATGTACAAGATGGGACTGCTGAACGGGCCGCGCACCAAGAGCGCCAACGTGGTGGGCACCACCATGCGCCTCAACCCCCACGGCGACGCCGCCATCTATGAGACGCTGGTGCGCCTCAGCCGGGGCAACGGGGCGCTGCTCACCCCCTTCGTGGATTCCAAGGGCAACTTCGGCAAGGTGTACAGCCGGGATATGGCCTACGCCGCCAGCCGCTACACCGAGGTGAAGCTGGCTCCGATCTGCGCCGAGCTCTTCCGGGACATCGACCGGGAGAGCGTGGACTTTGTGGATAACTACGACTCCACCATGAAGGAGCCCACGCTGCTGCCCACCACCTTCCCCAACGTGCTGGTGAGCGCCAACACCGGCATCGCCGTGGGCATGGCAAGCCAGATCTGCGGCTTCAACCTGGCCGAGGTCTGCAATGCCGCCGTCGCCTATATCGACGACCCGGACTGCGATCTGTTCCAGTACCTGCCCGCCCCCGACTTCCCCACCGGCGGCGATATCATCCTGGACCGGGCCCAGATGGAGGAGATCTACCGCACCGGACGGGGTTCGGTGCGCATCCAGTCCCGCTGGCGCTACGACAAGAAGGAGAACCTGATCGAGGTCTACGAGATCCCCTACTCCACCACCGTGGAGGCCATCATGGACAAGGTGGCCGAGCTGGTGAAGGCGGGCAAGCTCAAGGACCTGGCCGACATGCGGGACGAGACCGATCTGAACGGTCTGAAGCTCGCCATCAATCTGAAGCGGGGCGTGGACCCGGAGGCCTTCATGCAGAAGCTCATGAGCATGACGCCCCTGCGGGACAGCTTCGCCTGCAACTTCAACATCCTCATCGCCGGTACGCCCCAGCTGTTGGGCGTGCGGGAGATCCTGGAGGAGTGGTGCGCCTGGCGCTGCGACTGCGTGCGCCGCCGGGTGGCCTACGATCTCCGCCGCCAGCGGAACCGTCTGCATCTGCTGAAGGGTCTGGGCCGGATCCTGCTGGACATCGACCGGGCCATCGCCATCATCCGGGAGACCGAGGAGGAGGCCGAGGTGGTGCCCAACCTGATGATCGGGTTCGGCATCGACGAGGAGCAGGCCGAGTTCATCGCCGAGATCAAGCTGCGCAACATCAACAAGCAGTACATCCTGCGCCGCCTGGAGGAGACCGAGGAGCTGGAAAAGGACGTGGCCCGTCTGGAGGGCATCCTGGCCGACCGGAAAAAGGTGATGAAGATCATCGCGGGCGAGCTGAAGGACGCGGCCAAAAAGTACGGCGAGCCCCGGCGCAGCGGCATCATCGAGCTGGCCGACGTCAACGAATACAAGGAAGAGAAGGCCGCCCCCGACGACTATCCGGTCACCGTCTTCCTCAGCCGGGAGGGCTACTTCAAAAAGATCACCGCCCAGAGCCTGCGCATGGCCTCCGAGCAGCGGTTCAAGGAGGCGGACGAGCTGAGCCAGAGCTTCGAGACCTCCAACGCCGCCGAAGTGATCTTCTTTACGAACAAACAGCAGGCCTACAAGTGCCGCCTGCACGAGTTCGAGGACACCAAGGCCTCGGCGCTGGGCGACTATCTGCCCGCCCGGCTCTCGATGGACGAGGGGGAGACGGTGGTCTGCATGGTCCTGCCCGGGAACTATGCCGGCGCGATGTTCTTCGCCTTCGCCAACGGCAAGGTGGCCCGGGTGACGCTCAGCTCCTACGACACCAAATCCAACCGCCGCCGCCTGACCGGAGCCTATTCGGACGCCAGCCCGCTGGTGGGCGTCTGGGCGGCGGAGACCGACGGCGAATACGCGCTCTATGCCTCCGACGGCCGGGTGCTGCTGTTCAACACCGCGTCGCTGCTGCCCAAGACCACCCGCTCCACCCAGGGCGTGGCGGTGATGACCCTGAAAAAGAACGCCAGGGTGCAGAAGGCGGTCCCCGCCGCCGAAACCGGCATCCAGAAGCCGGCCCGCTTCCGCACCCGCACCCTGCCCGCCGCCGGCGCGCTCCTGCGCCCGGAGGATGTGGGCGAGGTACAAATGACCTTCAACTGAGACCCGATGCGCCTCATCCGTCAGCCTGCGGCTGACACCTTCCCCAGGGGGGAAGGCAAATCGGAGACAAAATAAAAAGAGCGCCGCGGCGCTCTCTGCGAGGGAAACTATGAAACAGCTCAGACAGCTCAAAGCCAAGGATATCGCTCTGGACCTGCTGGCCATCGTGCTGGGCAGCATCGCCTTCGCCCTGGCCTACGACATCTTTCTGGAACCGAACAGCATTGCGCCGGGCGGCGTCAGCGGCCTTGCGATGGTGATCGAATCGGTGTTCCCCTATCTCTCCATCGGCGCGCTCATCGTGCTGCTCAACGCGCCGCTCTTCCTGCTGGGCTGGAAGGTGGAGGGACGGTTCTTCCTGATCAAATCCCTCATCGGCACCCTGCTGAGCTCGCTTTTCATCGATCTGCTGGCGGGCCGCTGGGAATATACCGACGACCCGATCATGGCGGCCCTCTTCGGGGGCGTGCTGCTGGGGGCCGGGCTGGGCGTGATCCTGGTCCGGGGCGCGACCACCGGCGGCAGCGACATCGCCGCCAAGCTGCTGGTGCTGAAATTCCCCTCCCTGTCGGTGGGGCGGCTGATGCTGGTGGTGGACACCTGCGTCATCCTGCTGGCGGCGGCGGTGTTCGGCCACATCAACTACGCCCTCTATGCGCTGGTGAGCCTCTATGTGTCCACGGTGGTCATCGACGGCATCGTCTATGGCACCGACTCGGCCCAGGTGGCCTATATCATCACGAGCAAAACCGACGAGATCGTCTCCGCCATCGACACCCAGCTGGACCGGGGCGCAACGCTCCTGCAGGGGGAGGGCAGCTACACCCACCGTCCGATGCAGGTGATCCTCTGCGCCATCCACCGGCGGCAGATCGGCGATCTGAAGCGCATCTGCCGGGAGATCGACCCCGCCTCCTTCGTCATCATCACCGAGACGCACGAGGTGCTGGGCGACGGCTTCCGTCGGCACGGTTCATAATCTCCTCATACCAGGCGTCGCTGAACTCCGGGAAGGTCCAGTGGGCGCCCCGGGCGGGCGGGGCCATCAGCGCCCCGGTGAACGCCGCCACCTTCATCCCCGCGGCAAGCCCGGCCTTCACGCCGTTCTGGCTGTCCTCCACCACCAGGCAGTC
>JAEEGL011936857.1_pt1 | contig 13743 bp, 7 predicted proteins | sample 9134231 | NCBI WGS metagenome assembly JAEEGL01 (sample SAMN16246548, study PRJNA631951) | gut metagenome | biome: gut microbiome; feature: rumen; material: fiber-attached | host: Bos | place: Iran: Karaj | collected 2018-10 | reverse complement strand
CAATCCCTAAGCGCCGGGATCTGTTCTTCATCTGCAGCTTCTGTATTTTCTTGTTGTGAAGTTTCTTCTGATTCTGATTCTGATGATCCTGAAGATGTATTTGATGCTGCCTCTTCACTGCTGCCATCCGTGCTATCCGCTGTCTGCTCACTAACCGCCTCCGGCTGAGTCTCCTGAGCATTTCCTGCCTGTTGCGATCCACAGGCGGACAGCGTAAGCACCGTTGTAGCTGCTAATAAAGCAACCAATGACTTGCCACTTTTATACAATACCGTACCCTCCCATTTGGTACTCAAAATTTGCTAACGTCATTTTATATTGACAAGTATTAGAATAATGGCTACAGTCCTTGCTCGCCTACCACAAATTGCCCCATATTATTCAGATATTGCTTTTACGTTTCAAAAATTACGCTTAATTTTTTGTGCATTTTTTACAACAAAGCAAAAAAATATCGTGCTAGCTTTATTTAATCTTAGCACGATTTAGAAATAGATAGCAATATCTGAGAGGAACTAATTGCCAAATAATGTTATTATGATTGCACCTTTAATAAGATTATATTATTTGAAAGCAATTTCTGCTAATCAAAAACAAACCATAAACTACGTGATTATTGCTATTGATTATCATTTATTCATTATAAATTGCTATTCCTTATTATATGAAAGGAGCCACCACAATGGTCAACAGATCCGACAACGTTAAGCTGGATTACTACCAGCAGAACACCGATTTCAGAGACCGTGTCCTTGAAGGCAATAACGAAAAATCAATTTTCCCAAAGGACAGTTCAATCAGAATCTGGTACAATGAGCAGGTTTACGATTATCCCACTCATTGGCACAATGCGCTGGAAATCTGTGTTCCGATCGAGAATTACTACGATGTGGATGTGGATGGCGAATCTCATCACATAATGCCGGGAGATATTTTCTTCATCCCACCTCGTAAGTCACATTATATCCATGCACCCAAATCAGGTAGCAGATATATATGCCTCTTTGACATCGATTTCTTTTCATCGGTAAGAGGCTATTCCGGGCTTATGACTATGCTTAGTGATGCAATTCATATCACTCCGGAAGATTACGCTCCAATATATAACGAAGTATATGATCTGTTCTCACAGATTTGGAACGAGTATTTCCAGGAAGCCGAGTTCTATGAGTTCTCCATTTACTCACATCTGTTCCAGATCATGACCGTAATATCAAGGTATCAGCTCAACAGGATCAACCTATTTAATGAGAGCACCCCGGTTAAGCGCCGCGAGTATTTTGAAAAGCTCAACACAGTCATCGATTACATCGGCGAGAACTATGCTTACGATATTACTCTTGAGGATGCTGCATCCTACAGTGGATTCTCCAAGTTCCATTTCTCAAGGCTCTTCAAAGAGTACATGGGATGCACTTTCTACGATTACCTGATCAACCAGAGAATCAAGGCTACCGAAGTGCTGCTGACAAGAGACGATCTGTCAATTACAGATATTGCTCTTCAGTCCGGTTTCTCCAGCATCTCGACCTTTAACAGAACCTTCAAGTTAAAGAAAGGCTGCACACCGGGTGAGTATCGTTCATTATTCTCCGGAGGTCTGGGCAAAGAAAAAGGTGACGTCTCCGCCAAGCCAGCCAAGTAAATATTTCAAAGATTAGGACAGCCAAGCGGCTGTCCTATTATTTTATTCTGCCTGCCAGGAGTATACTTCAAAGTCTTTTCCTTCGTAGATGAAGTATACGGTATGTTCTCCGGTGATAGGTGCTGCAAGCTCTGCAACTACTTCTGTAAGCTCTTTTCCCGGAGCTTCAACCTTTGCCATGCCGACAGGATCTGATGATGGAAGATCAAGACAAACTCGGATATTTCCGCTCCCTGTGCCTTTAACCTTGAAGGTGATCTTCTTTGCGCCGTCTGTGCCAAAGTCAACACCTGTTACGCTGTTCCATGCTCCGTCAGAGATTCCCGCAAGGATCATATCTCCTGAGCCGTACTTCTCAGCCTCTTCACCAAACTGCTTGGTCTTGATGCCGGCAGCGTTTGACATGGTAACAGCCTTTACTTCCTGAAATGGATTGAAAGCCTTGAGCTGTTCTACACCTGCTCTTGTGCCCTTGCTGGCTGCAGGTTCTCCGTTTTCATCAAAAAGAACTCTATCAATGTTAGTACTGCGGTATCCACCGTCAATACCCATCTTCTCCTCAAGAATTCTTGAGTGATAAGCGATGTAATACTCTCCATTAAACTCAAACATGCAGTGGTGGTTGTTGCCGCCTCTTCCGAAGAATTTCTCGGGATTCTTGAGTACGCCTGTAAATCTCTCAAAAGGTCCCATAGGTGAATCGGACTTCATGGTCACGATCTCACCGCTTTCAAACCCAAGTTCCTTTGTAGCCTCAGGAGTAACATTAAAGTTTGAGCAATATGAATAGTAGTAAGTTCCGTTAATCTTGTTGATACCGGAATCCTCAAACAGATAGTCAACATTCTCAATAGGCTTAGGGTCGCCATCGAGACTTATCATGTCTTCGCCAAGCTTGGCTACTCTTGCCGTTCCCGGGTTTGAAGCCTTATCAGGTGAAGGCACTCCGCCTCCAAAGTAGATATAAGCATCTCCATCATCATCCATGAGAACTGCAGGATCAAAGAGCCATGTTACCTCTGCACATGTAGGTGTCTCCCTTGAGATAAGCGGTCCACCGATAGGATCAGTAAACGGACCATATGGAGTATCGGCTGTCAGAACAGCTACTCCGTTTCCGTTGTTGGCAAAATATAAGAAGAACTTGTCCTTGCCATCTATATTCTTGTAAGCAGCAGCCGGTGCCCAGGAGTTGTTACCCCAGCTGGCTGCGCCATTCTTGCCTGCAGCGTAAACTGTTCCGTGATCTGTCCAGTTAACAAGATCATCGGATGAAATTACGCATATAGTATCAATATTACCGTAAGTATTCTCCTTCACCGTCTTGTCAGGATTATATGAAACCTTATCTCCTGTCATATACAGGTAAACCCTTCCGTCATACACAAGGGCATATGGATCTGCTCCAAAGCGCTGAACCATTACAGGGTTATGATCTGTAACAGGCTTTGCACTTTTCTGTAATTCAATATTTGATGCCATCTCACTCTCCTCCATAATTTCACTGCTTAAATCTTGCTCTTTTTCATCGGTCGTGACATCTTCTGTGACCGTAGTATTCTCTGCCTTTTTCTCCCCCAAGAAATCACAGGAACAAAGGAATAAAGATGCGGCAGCCACAAGACCTAAGATTTTAAGAGGTTGCTTAATTATATGCGTACTTGTGCTGATTTTATTATCACTCATGACTGCCCCACTCCGATTCCTGTAAATAGATTACAGATTGTAATATATGTGATAAAAAGCCCCTATTCCACTAAAAAATTGCTGATTTCATTTCATAAATTGCGTTTAGCAAGGACTTGAAAGTTGATAGCAATATTTGAGTGGATGATCAGAAGTCTCAAACTATATAACAATAATGAAGGTATTATTAACACTAATAGTATGGGAGAGAGAAAAATGCTTAGAGAGACGAAAGTTGAAAACGGCTCTGTCAGGGGATTACCCGGAACAGATCCAAGAATTACAGTTTTTAAGGGAATACCTTTTGCTGCTCCACCCGTAGGGGAAAACCGATGGCGTGCACCTCAGCCGGCTGTTGATTGGGATGGAGTTCTTGAGGCTAACAATTTTGGTCCTATTTCCTATCAGGATCGTCCTGCCATGGGAACGGACATTTACTGCAGAGAATGGCACGTTGATCCCGATATTGCCATGAGCGAGGACTGCCTTTATCTGAATATCTGGACCCCTGCAAAAAAGACAGATGAGAAGCTTCCTGTTCTCGTATGGTTCTTTGGTGGCGGCTTCCAGTGGGGCTACACAGCAGAGATGGAATTTAACGGCGAGCAGCTGGCAAAGCGCGGAATCGTAGTTGTTTCTGTTGCTTACAGACTTAACTGCTTTGGCTTCCTTGCTCATCCTGACATCACCAAAGAAGCTCCGAATGCTCCTGCAAACTTTGGTCTTCTGGACCAGCAGTCCGGACTTCACTGGGTATATAGAAATATTGCCTCTTTCGGCGGCGATCCTGAGAAGATCACTATTTCAGGTCAGTCAGCCGGCGGATCCAGCACAATGCATCAGCTTGTAAACAAGGACAACAGGCACATTGTCAAGGGCGCAGCTGTAATCAGCGGAATCATCAGAATGGGCGATTCCGACGCTGATATCTTCAAGCCTCTCAACCTTGAGAAAGCTGAGAATCTGGGAAAAGAGTTTTTTGCAAGCCTTGGTGTATCTACTCTCGAGGAGGCTCGTGCTCTTACTCAGGAAGAAATATTCACTGGCTACAACAAATTCATAGCAAACCACCCAAGAATGTTCCCTATTCAGGATGGTTTCTTCTGCACCGGTGATCCAGTAGAACAGTTTATCGCTAGAGATTGCGCTGATGTTCCTGTTATTGCCGGAAACACTTCTGACGAATTCTCCATGGCAGGCATTAACACCGTTGAGAATTCTGTTAAATACGCGTTTTCAGGCGCTGAGAAGAATGCGCCTTCACAGAACTTCTATTACTACAGATTTGATCCGGATATTCCGGGCGACGGGCATGAGGGTGACTCTTATCCGGGCACATTCCACTCCTGCGACCTGTGGTTTTTCTTTAACTCAATAGATAAATGCTCAAGACCTTACACCGGTCATCACCTTGATCTTGCAAGACAGATGTGCAATTACTATGCAAACTTCATCAAGACCGGAGACCCTAATAACTGCGGCGATGTAAAAGGCATTGTCAGCAGCAGCGCTCCTGTTTCAAATGTAAAAGGTGCTGATGGCGAGCTTTTGATCAACACAGATTACATCTGCCGTGACAAGGAAATGCAGCCATTATGGCTTCCTTACAGATCCGATTGCAAGTACGAGATGGAATTCCTTGGAAAAGGAGCTACTCCAAAGCTTGAAGGCGGCATCAGACAGGGCAGCAAGAAGCAGGCCGTTAACCCATATCTCCCTTCATGGGAATATATCCCTGACGGTGAGCCTTATGTATTCAACAACCGTGTATATGTATATGGCTCTCACGACATCTATCAGGGTGAGACTTTCTGCCTCGGTGACTATGTAACCTGGTCTGCACCGGTCGACGATCTTGGCAACTGGCACTATGAAGGCGTTATTTATCCTAAGGACGCTGATCCTCTTAACCCAAGAGGACATATGTGTCTCTATGCTCCTGACGTAACTGTAGGACCTGATGGCAGATACTACCTCTTCTATGTTCTTGACAAGGTATGTGTTGTATCTGTTGCAGTCAGCGATACTCCTAACGGACCATTTAAGTTCTACGGCTATGTTCACTATGAGGATGGAACAAGACTCGGAGAAAAAGAAGGCGACGAGCCACAGTTTGATCCCGGCGTTTTGACCGAAGGCGACAATACATATCTTTTCACAGGTTTCTGTGGTCAGGGCGATAAATCAAGACATGGTGCAATGCTGACAGTTCTTGATAAAGATATGCTTACCATAAAGAGAGCTCCTGAGTTTGTAGCTCCGGGTAGCTGCTACAGCGAAGGTACAGGATATGAGGGACACGCTTTCTTCGAAGCTCCTTCTATCAGAAAACATGATGACACTTATTACTTCATCTATTCATCAGAAGTTATGCACGAGCTGTGTTATGCAACAAGTAAAGATCCTCTTGGGCCATACACCTACGGCGGAGTGATCGTAAGTAACGCCGATCTTCATATCGACAGCTACAAGAAGGCAGAGGACGCCACATGCTATGGTGCAAATAACCACGGTAGTATCGTACAGATCGGTGATGACTGGTACATCTTCTATCACAGACATACCAATGGCACATGGTTCAGCAGACAGGGCTGCGCTGAGAAGATTCACTTCGAGGCTGATGGTTCCATCAAGCAGGTTGAGATTACTTCCTGCGGACTTAACGGTGGTCCTCTCTCCGACGTCGGCGAATATCCTTCATACATTGCCTGCAACATCTTTACGGATGAGCACAAACTCTATGTTGAGCCCGCTGCTCCAAGAGTTGTTCAGGAAGGCGGCGACGGCGATCAGAACCTTGGCTATATCAAAGCTATCGTAGATGGAACAACCGTCGGATTTAAGTATTTTGATGTGAAGGGAGCAACAGGTCTTCGAATCAAGACAAGAGCTTATTACAACGGAAGCTTTGAGGTTAAGACCAGTCTTGACGGTGAAGTACTGGGAACAATTTCAGGCGTTGGTTCCAACATCTGGGAAGTCGGCGAGTGCAAATTTGCCCACGAACTTAATGGTGTAAATGCGCTGTACCTGCGCTATAATGGAACAGGCAGTCCAAGCCTAAAATCAATCGAATTTATACATTAAGAGGTAAAAAAATGATCAAGAAGAAGTTTATATCTGTTGCGATGGTTGCACTGATCTCAGCAAGCGCATTATTCGGATGCGGAAAGTCATCAAACACAGAAACAGTCAATCCGGATGCTGCACAGCAAGTCGAAGATGCCAGCGCCACAAGCAGCGAGCCAGCGGCGGATAGTGAAAATGCAGAAGCTGCAGAAACAAATGACGATTCTGCAAGCGCAGAGGTTGCGGCTGAAGCGGCTAGCGATGAAGCAAGTGCTGAAGTGGTTGAGGTTCATGGTATTCGCGCAAGAAGCGATGAGATGCGTGATATCTCTGCCAAAGAACTTGTAGCTGAGATGACAGCTGGCTGGAATCTCGGAAACACACTTGAAGCAACCGGCGGCGAAGGCCTTTCATCAGAGACCAGCTGGGGTAATCCCAAGATCACCAAAGGAATGATCGACACTGTCTGTGAAAAAGGCTTTGACTCTATCCGTATTCCGATCACTTGGGGCAATCATGTCAGTGAAGCTCCTGACTATACGATCGATCCTGAGTGGATGGACCGTGTCGAAGAAGTTGTAAACTACGCTCTGGATGACGGAATGTACGTACTTATTGACTCTCATCACGAAGAATTCTGGAGAATTCCGGACTTCGAGCACATCAAGGATGTAGATGCAGAAAACATCGCAATTTGGAAACAGGTTGCTGAAAGATTCAAAGACTACGGCGATCACCTTGTATTCGAAGGCCTTAACGAGCCCCGTACAAAGGGAAGCAACGAAGAATGGAACGGCGGAACACATGACGAGAGAGTCTATGTAAATCAGCTTAACAAGTCCTTTGTTGACACAGTAAGAGCAACCGGCGGCAACAACGAAAAGAGACTTCTTCTTGTAACTACCTATGCCGGATCCAATCTTGACGCAGCAATGTCTGAACTGGAGATTCCAGATGATCCTCACATCGGCGTTGCAATCCACGCTTATGAGCCCTATGCTTTTACCTTTAACAACGGAGAAAGCTGGGAGCTCTTTACCTGGGATGGAAGCCACAACGGCGATATTATAAAGCTCATGTCCCGCCTCGACAGATATTTCCTTCAGAAGGATATCCCTGTTCTCCTTACCGAATATGGTGCAATGAATAAGCAGGAGAACACCGAAGAAGTAAACAAGTGGGCAGAGGCTTACGTATCAAGAGCCACAGAAAAAGGCATTCCTTGCTTCTGGTGGGATAATGGAATCTACAATCAGTCCGGCGAGAAATTCGCAATCCTCGACCGCAAAAACCTCACATGGTACAGAGAAGAGGTTGTAGACACAGTCATTCGCGAAAGCTATAAAAAGAATTAAATTGTACAAAACTCTTTTTCCATTTATTGTCTTGTGATATAATTCTTTCAGTTTTGGATAAAAAATGAAGTCGAGGAGGAATAGAATGAGTACAAGAATCGGTATTTTAGGATATGGTAACCTGGGAAAAGGTGTGGAGCTCGCTGTTAAGGCTGCACCTGATATGGAACTTGCAGCAGTTTTTACAAGAAGAGATCCTTCATCTCTCACAATTCAGACTGCTGGTGTTCCTGTTGTTTCAGTTGGAGACGTGGCTGAATGGAAGGATAAGATCGATGTTTTGATCCTCTGCGGAGGAAGCGCAACAGATCTTCCTGTTCAGACTCCCGAGTATGCAGCTCTTTTCAATGTTGTTGACAGCTTTGATACTCATGCAAGAATTCCTGAGCACTTTGCAAATGTTGATGCTGCAGCTAAGGCATCAGGCAAAGTAGCAGTCATCTCCTGCGGTTGGGATCCCGGAATGTTCTCACTTGCAAGAGTTTACTCAAACGCAATTCTTCCTGACGGAAATGATTATACATTCTGGGGCAAGGGTGTATCACAGGGTCACTCTGATGCAATCCGCCGCGTAAAGGGTGTCAAGAATGCCAAGCAGTACACAGTTCCTGTTGAGGCAGCTCTTGAGGCAGTTAGAAACGGTGAGAATCCTGAGCTTACAACACGTCAGAAGCACACCAGAGAATGCTTCGTTGTCCTTGAAGAAGGCGCAGATGCAGCAGCTGTAGAAAAAGAGATCAAGGAAATGCCAAACTACTTTGCTGATTACGACACAACTGTTCACTTCATCAGCGAAGAAGAACTTCTCAAGAACCATGCAGGAATGGCTCACGGCGGTTTCGTATTCAGAAGCGGCAAGACAGGTGCAAACAAAGAGCACAACCACATCATCGAGTACAGTCTCAAGCTTGATTCAAATCCTGAGTTCACAACAAGCGTGCTTGTAGCTGTTGCAAGAGCAGCAAAGAGAATGCAGGATGAGGGCGCAAAGGGCTGCAAGACAATCCTTGATATTCCTCCGGCATATCTTTCAGATAAGAGCGGTGAAGAGCTTAGAGCACACCTTCTCTGATAACGGATTATATCAGCAATATTCAAGGCACCTGTGCAAATGCATGGGTGTCTTTTTTTGCCCTAAACTGATATACTATTTGTACATTTATTGGGAGGTTATACAATTACAATGTCACAAGTTAAATTTCATTTGCCGGGACTTCGCTACAATTTTCCACTCAACATGTTCTGGCTCAACCTGCTTAAGCAGTATCCGCAATACTTCAGAGATGGTGTGGAGATTGCATCCTTCTTTGGCTGCTTTCCGTTTTCTCTTTGGAATGGCGGACGTCTTATCTCTGATGATCAGTGCGATGCAGCATTTGTTAAGCATGTTATCAGCAGCATCAACGCACAGGGCATACCTGTACGTTTCACCTTTACCAATCCTCTTATCACCGAGGAAGATCTGGACGATGAATTCTGCAATTTCTGCATGAAGGCCGGCGACAACGGCAAGAATGAAGTCCTTGTCTTTTCCCCTATACTTGAGGAATACATCAGGAAGAACTATCCTTCCTACAAAATAGACTCCACGACCTGCAAAGAGATCAGAGATGTTGAAACTCTTAATGCAGAACTGGAAAAAGATTATAAGTACGTAGTTCTCGATTACAACATGAATAATAACTGGGAGCTTTTGGAGGGCCTTGAACACAAGGATAAGCTTGAGGTTCTTATAAATGCCCTGTGCATCCCGAACTGCCCAAGACGCGGTGACCATTACAAGAATATCGCTCTCAATCAGGCAATCATGAAGGAGAACAGAACTCTTCCACCGGAAAAGAGAAAACATATCATCCCATGGAAATGTGAGTACGGTGATATGAACAATCTCTACACAATCCAGGATTATTGCACCTTTGTTTCTCCTGAGCTTATCTGGGACAAATATGTACCGATGGGAATCAATAACTTCAAGATTGAGGGAAGAACTGCCAACCTGTTTTCACTCATCGAGACCTATTGTTTCTTTATGATCAAGCCTGAATATGTCGGCAAGGTAAGACTTCTGCTTCTTAGAAACCTTGAAGCCAACAGGATCATACAGGTCAACAAGCCTCGTCCTTCAGTATTCAAGCCGCAATAATTGTTTCACAGTACATTTATAGGCGTCAGACACTATTTCTAATGGTGTCCGGCGCCTTTTTTTAGTATAATATTCTTCGGGGAATTGAGTAATTGGGGGAAACACATATGAAAGACTATATTTATTGGCATTTACCCGGATTTAGTGTATTTAGAGATCTGAACTACACTTTAATCGGACTGATGCGGGAATTTCCTAAATCTTTCAACGAAGGGTATAAGGTTGGAAGTGTCTATGGAACATTTCCGGGAGCAATATGGAATGGCGGTCGAACGGTTCTGGGATTCTGCCCCAAGAACGAAATCGAACGCACCATTAAAATGTTTAATTCTCAGCACGTACCTGTGCGCTTCACCTGGACCAATCCTCTTATCGAGGAAAAGCATTTAAACGACACCTTCTGCAATCTCATTATGCGTCTTGCAGATAACGGGGAAAACCAGGTTCTTGTTAATACTGAAATTCTGGAAAATTATCTTCGAAAAGAATATCCGAATTACAAGTTCATATCGTCTACAACCAAGAGGATCACTGATCCGGAGAAACTCCATCAGGAGTTGGAAAAAGACTATTTCATGGTCGTTCTGGACTACGACATGAATCACGATCAGGATGTTCTTGAGAGCCTTAAGCCCGTGGCTGACAGGGTTGAGATCTTAGTTGATGAGATATGTTTTCCACAGTGTCCAAAGCGCCTTGAGCACTACAGAGACGAGGCTAAAAAGCAGCTGGAATTTGAAATTGCAGCACCTTTCCCCTGCCCCAACAGACAGGAGAAAAAAAGCTTTGCAGACTGCATGAATAAGCCCGCCTTCATCTCCAAAGAGCAGATGCAGGACTACATCGATATGGGCTTTAGGAACTTTAAGCTGGTGGGCCGCGGTCTTCCACAGGAGCTTGTTCTTGAATCCTACCTCTACTTCCTGGTAAAGGATGGCGAGGAAGACTTCATAAAGAATCAGATAAATAAGCGCCTGGCAGAAATTAACGCCAAGAAAATGGCTGCCAGAAAGCGTGGTTAAAAACAAAAATAAAAGAAGCATTGGCTTGCCAATGCTTCTTTTGATTTACACCCCTATTCTTGCTGGTTCATCCAACCTTCAATACTTCGGTCATCTTCTCGATGAGCGCCTCTGCATCTTCCAAAAGAGCCTTCTCTGCCTTCACCGGATTTTTATCCTTGTCATAGCTATAGACAAATACCGGCATTCCGGAAGCATGGAAGGTCATCTTGCCTTTATATCCGGCGATAAGTCCGGGGATCTTTCCGGAGTCTATCTTGGCTCCCGGATTGATCTTGATCTCGATCTTACCGTCTCCGCCCTTGATCTCATGGATGTAAAGGGCATGAGCCTTAGTACGAAGGAGCGAAATTCGAAGGAGGTTTATCGCAGTCTCAGGAACCTTTCCGAATCTGTCGATAAGCTCGTCCTTCATCTCATCGCATTCACCCTGATTCTCCAGGCTTGCAATTCTCTTATATATCTCAAGCTTCTGTTCCTCATTAAGGATGTAATCATCAGGAATAAATGCGCTGACATCGAGGTCGATACTGGTATTGATATCCTCAAGAGTATAGTCGGCAACCACATCATCATTCTTCTTGTGTCTGACTGCCTCGCCAAGCATCTTGCAGTAGAGGTCATATCCAACAGCCGCCATGTGGCCGCTCTGTTTTCTTCCAAGAAGGCTTCCTGCCCCTCTGATCTCAAGATCTCGCATGGCGATCTTAAAGCCGCTTCCAAGATCCGTAAACTCTCGAATCGCAGACAGTCTCTTTTCCGCAACCTCTTTTAACATCTTGTCTTTCTTGTACATGAGGAAAGCATAAGCAGTCCTGTTGGAACGACCAACTCGGCCTCTGAGCTGATAGAGCTGTGAAAGTCCCATCTTGTCCGAATCATGAATGATCATGGTGTTTACATTCGGAATATCCAGACCGGTTTCAATAATTGTCGTTGAAACCAGAACATCGATAGTTCCGTCAATGAAATCGTACATGATCCTCTCAAGTTCAGATTCCTTCATCTGTCCGTGGGCAAAAGCAACATTGGCCTCCGGAACCAGCTTTTGTATCTGTGCTGCTACATCAGCAATGGTGTTGACTCTGTTGTAAACGTAGTAAACCTGTCCGTTTCTGGCAAGCTCTCTCACAATAGCTTCCCTGACAAGCTCGTCATTGTACTCCATTACATAGGTCTGAATTGGAAGTCTGTCATTCGGCGCTTCTTCCAGAACACTCATCTCACGAATTCCCACAAGTGACATATGGAGCGTCCTTGGAATAGGTGTAGCAGAAAGAGTGAGAACATCAATATTTTCTTTTATTGTCTTTATCTTTTCCTTGTGAGTAACGCCAAAACGCTGCTCCTCATCGACGATAAGAAGGCCTAAATCCTTGTACTGAACATCCTTGGAAAGGAGCCTGTGGGTTCCTATTACAATGTCCACCAGACCCTTCTTTAGATCCGTCACCGTCTTCTTCTGCTCTGCAGGGCTCCTAAAGCGCGACATAAGGTCAACCCTTACAGGGAAATCCCGCATTCTTTCGGAAAATGTATTGTAGTGCTGCTGGGCGAGAATTGTGGTAGGCACAAGAACTGCAACCTGCTTGCCGTCCTGGACCGCCTTGAAGGCCGCACGGATAGCAATCTCTGTCTTGCCGAATCCTACGTCTCCGCAGACGAGACGATCCATGATGACAGAAGATTCCATGTCCTTCTTGGTATCTTCTATAGCAGAAAGCTGATCCTCTGTTTCCTGATACGGGAAAGCATCCTCAAACTCCTGCTGCCAGACAGTATCTTTGCTAAACTGATGTCCCTTCGCTTCCTGTCTCTTGGCATAGAGCTCAACAAGGTCCTGAGCCACCTCTTCAACAGCTGCCTTGACCTTACTCTTTGTACGGCTCCAGTCAGCAGATCCCAGCTTATTAAGCTTGGGCTTATGGCTAGTCTCCTCATCGCCACCGGAAGCATACTTCTGGATTACGCCAAGTCCTGTCGCCAGAACATAAAGATTTCCTCCACCGCCGTACTCGATCTTGATATAATCCCTGACAACCTGATCCGTCTCAATCTTTTCTATTCCGCGGTAGATTCCAAGACCGTGGTCCTCATGCACCACATAGTCGCCGATCTTAAGATCCGAGAAACTGGAAATCTTCTCGCCCTTGTATTCACTCTTTTTCTTTCTCTTTTTCTTGGTATGCTCAGTGAAAATATCACTTTCCGCAATTACCGCAAACTTAATGTCAGGATATTCAAAGCCCTTTAAAATCCTGCCATAGTAGGTCATTATCTCTCCGGGCTTAAGTATTCTGCCGGGATCCTCACTGTAAAATGCAGTGACAAGGTTATCTCTAAGGTCCTCGACAATTCGTTTTGCCCTGGTTCGTGAGCCCGAAAGAATCAGCACTCTGTAGCCATTTCTCACATATCCCTTAAGGTCAGACACAAGGGACTCAAAACTGTTATTGTAAGGCGCGATACTTCTTGCCTTAATGTCCCAGCTCTTTTCCGGGGAAAAGAGATTCTGGCCCTTTGGAGTCATCAGCGCAGATACCAGTACTCTTCTGCCGTTACCCATTCTGGCAATTACGTTGTCGATGGAGTAAAGGATGTCCATCTGCCCCGGAAGAACATAGCCCTTCTCCGCCCTGTGGGTCATGCTCTCGCGGAACTCTGTCTCAATTGCCATGGCATGTTCCTGAACACGCAGAGGCTCATCAATAAAGATACAGCTCTTTCCCTTGGGGAACATTTCCTGCATGGTTACTGTATCCGGGTAAAAGAACCTTATGTAACTCTCAAGGTTTACCACTGACTTAAGTTCAAAGAGCTGCT
>JAEEGL010736198.1_pt1 | contig 13743 bp, 8 predicted proteins | sample 9134231 | NCBI WGS metagenome assembly JAEEGL01 (sample SAMN16246548, study PRJNA631951) | gut metagenome | biome: gut microbiome; feature: rumen; material: fiber-attached | host: Bos | place: Iran: Karaj | collected 2018-10 | reverse complement strand
TTATTAATTAAATACAATTACTTTTATTTAGTTAATGAAGAAAATACTTATAATATTTGAAAATATTTTAAATTAAATATAATTTAATTAGTCTTATTTATATAAATTGATTTGTTTTATTTCTATGAAATATTAATTTACCTACATTTTTTACTTCTAAATTATCAAAAGCTCTTTTTGTGGTTTTATTGATTTTAATTTTGATTGTTCTTTTTCAAGGTTAGATATGTTTAATTCATTATCATTTATTTTTTCTTCAATAAATTTTTATTTTCTTCTTGTAATTTTAACATATCTTTTTGATGATCAATTACTTGTTGATTAAATATTTTATTTTTTTCAATTCAATCTGAAATATTCTTTAGATCTCCTATTCTTTCATCTTGTAATTTATTATTTCTAAATGAATATAATTATCCTTGAAATGCCAATGCATTGCCAATGATTTTGTTGTCAATATCCTTGTCCATGTCAATGTCATCAACCAATAAATCAACTAGAAGGAAAAAACAACAAAATTATTCAAGATGTATTATGAAGAAAATAATTACCCTCAAAATCTTAATAATAGAAATTTCTTAAATCAAATAATGGAAGTTTTCAAAATATAATATTTCCAGAATCTAATATAAAAAAATTAAAAAAATAATGTTTTGATATATAAAGAAATATAAATCAATTTATTATTTTATATATTTATAAATTAATTTACATAAATTTGGGGAAATTTGATTTTGATAAAGAAACAAATTTGTCCAAATATCTCCTTCTTCTTCGTAAAAATAAAAAATTTTATCATTTGCTTCTTTGATATATGATTTTAAATTTTCTTTTAAATTTTTTAAAGAAAAATTATTCAATTCTTGAGTGACTACTTCTAAAATATTCCCTTTACAATTCCTTTCTATTTTCTTTCCCTCATATTTTTTCCAATCATTAAATAATTCACTAATTGAAAATGTTTCCATTGGAAATTCTTTTATTTCTTTAATTATAATTTGAATTTTTTCAATTTTCAACTTCATTTCATTTATTTTTTTTAATTTGATTATTATATTTTCTTTAATAGTCCCACATTTTAAGATAGTATTTTCTAAATTTTGTAAAAATTTAAGCATTTCTTGAATAATATAATCAATATATTGATTTCTATTTTCATCTTTTCTTTCTCTTTTCATTCCTAATAAATTTTTATTTGTTTCAATATATGAATTATCTAAATATTTTACATATTGTTCCTGGTTAATAATTGTTTGATAAGTTATTCTTGTCTTTTCAAGATATTCTAAGTAATTATTTATTTCATTTATATTAGAAGAATAATCGAAAATTTCTCCATTATTTAATTGAATATTATTATTATCTAAGAAATAATCTAATTCTATTAAAAAATTTGTTTTTTTATGAAAGAAGTTTGGTTGAAAAAAAAACAATTCTATTGACTTTTGACCAGAAACTTCATCAGAAATTTTTTCATTTTTAAATAAATTTTTAATATAATCATTTAAAGTTTTTTGAGATTGTTTAATTCTTTCTTCAGAAACAAAATATTGGCTACTTTTTTCTAATAAAATATGAATTAAATCAATAGATTTTTCATTCATATATTTAAAAAAACTTAATATAAATTTTAAATGAATTATGTCTTGATTTGTTTCAAAATATTCATATCCTGTTTCAATATTTTCTTTTTCAATTTCTAAACATTTTTCTTTTATTAATTGAATTTCAGAATCTGTAAAATTTTTTATTTCATCATTTTTATTACTAACATATTTTTTTTTTTCTATTTTTATTAAATCCAATAATTTTTCCTTAATTATATATAGAATATTTTCAATTTTTTCTTTAATATTATTTTCTTTTATTTTATCTTTTACTTCATAAAGCCTATTAAAAAATCTGAATAACAATTTATAGTTAGGTGAAGCAAGAGGTAAATCTTTATATTTAATTGAATGAATAAAATCAATAATTCCTTTAATTAATTTTCTTTTTAATACATATATTGAAGGAATTGTTTCATTTATATATAAAATATCTTTTACATAATCTCTATAATCTAAATATCCAAATTTTAAATCATTTTGTATAAATTTTTCATTTATCTCTAATTCTATTAATTTATCATTTAAATTTTTTAATTGTTTTTCACAATTTGAAGATAGCTTTTCAAATGATTTTTGAATAAATTTATGAAATTTTTTATTATCTTTTTTATTTGCATCTATTCCATAATATTCATATAAATTAATTAACTTTAAAATATTTGAAAATTCATTTAATTCCTCTTCATAATAATCTCTAAAATCAAAATTAAAAAAACTTGAAAATAAAATTTCAGGAATTTCATTTTGAAAAATTATTCGATAATTATCATCTATTGATAATAACCTTTTAAAGTCTATTTTTTTAAAATTGACTATATTTTTTACTAAATTTTGATTATAGTGTTTTTGATTAAATAAAACTGATAAATCTGAAATTAAATATTGATAAATTTTATAAAATTTTAACTGAGAAAAATTCAGTAAATGTGATAAATAATTTTCACTTTCATTTATCATTTTTTCCAAATAATTTTGATTTGATTGATTTATTGTTTCAAAATTTGAATAATTATTTAATAAATTATCTTTTATTTCACTTTTTTCATAACAACTTTTACATAAATAACACTTATTATATAAAGAAAAATTAAATTGCTCAATTATACAATTACATTTCCCACATTCTTTTTTTAAATTTTCTAAATTCTCAATATCTTCACTAAATTTGTGTTCATTTAAACATTCAAAATGCAAAATAATTAATGAATTTTTCATTTCGTAAAATAATCTTGGAGTTTCTGGACAAAACTTACATATTATAAATATTTTGGACATTTTTCAGTTGATTATTCTTAAAATTTAGAAATTTTATATACGATAAAATTATTAATAATTTTTGAGTTTATTGTAATTTAATTTTTACTAAATAATTATTATATATAATTTAAAAAGAGAAATTGAGAAAATAAAGCAGTTATATTTTTTTTAAATGTTTTAAAAAATCATAAATTTTCCAAAAATAAAATAAGGAAGACAAAAGAATAAAATAATCATAATCAATATTTAAAAAAATATAATGAAAGTTCTTAGTTTAGTGTAATTAGTAAACAGTAATTTAATTAAAAATATAACAATTTTTTGAAGAATATAATAATGAAAAGGGCAAAATAATATTAGAAGCAATTAAAAAAAAGAAAAATAAAAACTACAAAACTATCAAATATACCAAATATCAGGTTTTTTTGGAAATATTGAATGAATTAATAAATAAATTGAAATTTTGTTTTATATATTTAGGAGATGAATTAGGACATAATAAAGACTTTGAAAATTTATCAAAAGAATTAATTATAAAAATAAAAGAAGATAATACAAAAGATTATTTTAATTAATTTACTTTTTCAATTACTTTAATAAATAATTCAGAAATACATAAGAAAATTAATGATATATTTACAAAATATTTTACTATTAATTATCAATTTATTAATAAAAAAAAGATAATTTTAAATTTAAACAATTTTTAAAACATTTAGATAAAGAGTTTAATAATTGGTATGAAGAAAGGGAAACAATATTATCGTGTATTGAAAATAAAATTGATTTAACTTTTCATTGAAAAAATATAATATGATATTAATAAATATTTTAGTGAAAAATTTATTTTAGATTTTAAACAAGAGAGTATATTAAATACATTAAAGAAAACAATGAATTAGATAAAAAAATTTATACTTCTTGATGATTAATATTTATTATTAATTTAATTAGGGTTATTTATATAATTTGCTTTGTTTGATTTCTTTGAAATTTTACCGAATTATTCATTAAATAGGAATAATTAGATCACAAGAAAAATCATTAAAATAAATATTTATTTTTTCTTTTTTTAAATTATCATCACTTACACCACAATACAAATTGACAAATAAATATAAATATAATTATTAATTTTGATTATAATATTTACCTATTAAAGCATTAATATTATTTCTTAATTTAATTAATTCTTTTTTCATATCTTCAGAAATTATAGTATTTTTATTTTTTAATTTTAAAACAAGATTAATTATTTCATCATTATTATAAGTTATATTTAATCCTTGAGAAATTTTATTATCATTAGAAATATCAATTATAGCTCTTGGAAGAGTAGACATTAAAATTTTTTCATTTTTTTTATTAAACTCTTTTTTATCATTTGATTTAATAATAAATCCTATTTTTGTATAATCTATATTTTTCGGTGATTTTGATTTAAATCTTTTTGGATGAATATTAATTGTCTTTATATAAGTTATATTAAATTTTTTTTCATTTTTTCCAGGAGAATTATTATAAATATCAATTTTTCCTTTTTCACTTAATGAACTTCTTGTTTTTGTCTTTTTATGAATATTTTGATTTATATTTCCTTTATTAATATGTGTATGATTATTAAAGAGTATTTGTTTATTTTGATTATTTACATTATTTGATATTTCTATAAATATTGTTTGATTTTTTTTTTTGTTTTGAGAATTATCATCTCTAAAACTAGTATCATTATTATTTATTATTGATGATTTCATATAATTATATTTACTTTTTTGATTATAGATGATTTTGTTTTGATGTTTTTTCATTTAAAATAAAAAATATAATTTTAATTACAATAGAAATCGATTAAATTATTATATTATCAATTAAAACTTTAAAGAAAAATTAATATTTTTATTTAAAAATACATTAATTCAAAAATGAATTATAATTTCCTAATTTCTTTAATATTATCCCTATTAATAAAACAAAGTTTAAATTTGATAAAATATGAAGAAATAACTAGAAATAGTTCTTTAAAATTAAATTTTCAATCAAATGACTCTGAATTATATGCATATTTTAATTTTACTAAGGAAATAACTCCTGATGAAAAAGAAGAAAAAGGTAATTTTAGTCATTTCTTTTATATGGATTCAAGATTAAATGTAGTTTGTGAAAAAAAATTAGATGAAGATTTTATTTTCCCAAATGAAACTGAATTTAATTCATCATTTCCTTCTGATTGTAATATTTTTAAATTAAATGAACAATATAAAATTGTTAGATATAAATGCGTAAATAAAATGATTAATCTTTTTTGTTTTTTTTTTGAAAACGAAACATTTTTCGAAGAAGAAATGAAAGTTGAACAATATGATAATAAGTTAGAAGAAAAAAAAAATAATTACACAGTTAAATCGAAAGATATTTTATTATTTTATCATAGATTAAATAATTCACATGATAGATTAATTTTTCAAACAAATCCAAAAGAGAATTTCTTTTTATATTATGAAGAAAATAAAAAATTTTATAACAAAAAGAACTTTAATGAAAGTTCAATAAATGTAATTTATAGTCAAAGTTTTTTTGAAAATTATTATTTTATTTTAGTTTATGTAAATTTAAATAATTCAGAAGATATATTTTCAATTGATTTTAAAATAGATAAAGAAGAAAAATTTTCTTCAATTTCTTTACCTACTTTTTTTGAACCATATACATCAACTTGTTATCTTAATCCTAAAATTGAGATATATAATACAAAAAATAAATCATTTATATTAAAACTTCAAAGTAATTATTGGAGGCATTTAAAATTTTTTAATCATACAGTTGATAATTTAAATGATTTAACAGATCTTGATAATTATGAAGAATTAATAGATAATTTCCTTTATATTCCAATTGATTATGCTATTTTTTATATTCAATGTTTTTTTATAGATGAATATTATATTTATTATGATTTAATTCAGGAAAAATCTGATTTTATATATGAACAAAATTATACATATTTTAAAATTTCTCAATCTAATAATTTAACTTTTGATATTATTAATTATAATAATTCTATTATTATAAAATTATTATCTGAAGATGAAGGTAATATTATTATTAATTCAATTGATTATCAGTTTAAAAGAAATGAAATTCAAAGTTTGAATTTTAATGGAAGTGAAAAATTAGAAATGTTATCAGATATGAATTTATCTTTTGCAATTAAAAGTAAAATAAATGAAAATTTATTTGAAGTATTAGAATTAAATAATAATTATGTATTTTTATTAAATGAAACTGTTGATGAAAAATATCTTATTTTTAAAATCGAAGATTTATCTAAATATGATTTTATCAGAGTTATTGCAAATTTTAATGAGAGTTTAGATATTTATGAAGAATATGGATATAAAAATTTAGATGAAATTGAACAAAAAACTTTATTATATACTATGAATATAAAACAAGAAATAAATTTAAAACGTTTTCATATTAATGAAAATGAAAACAATAAAACCTTTTACTATTTATTGTATTTAACTAATCAAGAAAATCATAATTACACGAAGATTGAAGTTAATTCAGAAGCTTCAAAAAATTTATTAAAAGAAAATGAATTTATTAAATTAAATTACACAGAATCAGAAAAATTTGTAAATTTATTCAATCAAAATTTAAAAATAAGATTTTTTTTCTTACCTTGTAACTCCCTTAATATAAAATTTTCTTTTGGAGGAATAGGATCTTATATAACATATTATGAACCAAATATATATATTAATAATGTATTAGAAAGTACTGTTATAAATTATAATAAGGAAGGATATTTATTATTTAAAAGTTTAAAAGAAGATGAATATCCTTATTCTTATGAAAATAATTGTTCAAATCAAACTTATTTTTATATTTTAAATGAGACTTATTTTAGATATAGTTTTTCTTCTTTTTCAAATGCTACTGATATTCAATATATATTATTAATTAGTAAAAATAATTCTTATATTAATTCAACTTGTGATACTTTTGAGAATTTATATTTAAATCCTATTAAAAAAGATGATGTTGAAATTTATAATTTTTCTTCAAAAGAAGTTCAAAAAATTAAAGATAATAATCAATGTACTAATGATAGTTATATTGATTTAAAGTTACCTAAATTATTTAATGAGAATAAAGGAAGTTTCAATATAAGAGGTATAGGAATTACACAAAAGGATTATCATGATATTATAATCTATGATACTTTTGTATTTGATTTGAATAAACCAACAAAAAATATATATTTATTGATATTTATTATTTTAATGATTATAATTGTAATTATATTATGTAGTGTAATCTATGTTTCTTTCAAATCATCAAAAAGTAAAATAGAATTTGATAATTTAGAGAATGAAAAAGTAGAGCCATTATATAATTAATAGTTTCTAAGTTTATATTATTAGAAAATTAATTATATTACTTTTTGTTATTAATTTAATTGTCTAAATAGTTTTTATTTAAATTTTTAATTTATATAAAGTATTCAATTTTATATAAAATTAATTTTCACAAAGTGATTTAAATATTTATTATCTTTTATTCAATTATATTTATTTCTCAATTTCCCAATTAATATTATTGATTGCTTTAATTGATTTAATCAACAAAGTAATTTAAAATTTTCCTAAAGATAAATGATATATAAAATTATATAATGTTGAAATGTATATCATATAGAAATGCTTTTGGTTTAAGAATAATATAAAAAATAATATTTAATCCTTTTATTTTTATTTTTGTGTTTTGATTAATTAATTAAACTTTTTAAATAATTTTTTTAATTTATTATAAGCTTATAATATTAAGTTATACAATCATTCATGAAGAATGACAAATTTTTTAAGAATATCAACATAAATAAGTAAAAACTCAAGCCAAGAATTTCAATCATATAAAAAAAAATAAATATTACTGGGTTACATAAATATAAAGGGAAGATTATGAAATTTTTTTTTAAAAGCTAGGAATAATATTAAAAATTAAATATTATTGATTAGATTATTTAATAATTATAATTAAGAATTTAATAATTATATTGATACAGAAACAAAATAAAATAAATTAAAAAATATTACATAAATTATCACCAGTAATAGAGCAAGTATTACAAATATTTTTTTCAGCTCTATCAATTTGAACATCCATACTTTTAATCTCACTTTCAGTTTCATAATATTTAACATTATCTTTAATTCTTTGTAAAATTTCCATATCTTCAATTGTATTTTTATCTTTATAATTCTGTTCACAAAGAGCAATATCTTCTAAATCATGATTTATATTATTTTCACTTAAATGTTTTCTCGTAATATGAGGTTTAACTTCAATAATTAATTTTAATAATAAAGAACTTATTTTTGCTTCTTTAAGAATATATAATTGATTATCAATTGTTATTCCATCTCCTTCAAAATTATTTTGTTTTGAACCATTTAATTTTCCTTTATAAAACCATTTACAGTTTATTAAACCTATATTTTTAACTTCACTTTTATATTTACAAAAAGGACAATATACTTTTTCAATTTCTTTCATTATATCAAATATTCCATAACCTAAAACTTTAATGAATAAATTATTAAATATAATACATTCTTTATTTCTACAATAAGCAAATAAATTGATTCCATCTGAACATTCACAATGTTTTGGCGCATTTTGATTAAATGTTATTTTACTAATATTTTTTAAATAATTAAATTTAAAATTTAAACCCATTTGAAGTTTATTATTTTTATTTCTTGATAAAAGGAAATATATCATATATTGAGAATTTTTATCTTCAAAATATAAATTGATTAAATTTTTTAATGTTATACTATCATTTATTTCTCTTGATTGATTCATCATTTTTTTTTCTTTTGAATTTATATCTAAAATATATAATCCATAAATTTTTTGTGTATCAACTTGAAGAAATTTAGTTAATTTTTCATTTATTATCATTTTTAACATTTTAATTGAACAATTTATTGATAATTTCAGAAATATTTTTTCAATATTCATTTGATAAAAATCAACAGTTATTTTAACAATTTCTGAATTAATTTTATAATATAATTCATAAATATGGTCATATCCGTTTATAATTAAATCAGAAAATTTAATTAAATCTGTAATTTCTTCATATAAATTTTCTTTATTTAATTTATAAAAAATTATAGAATCTGGATTTATTTTTTTATATTTTGAAAATGAGAATTTAATAGATGATATTGTTAAGTTTGAAAGATTTTCTTCATTTTTTAAATTATATTCAAAAAAATCTTCTGATTGAGAATTTGTTATTAATTCTTTTTTATTATCATTTATTAAATTATTATTTGTTAAATCATCTTTATTTCTTGAACTTGTTGAAACTTTATTTGTTGATTGAGTTTGAATTTGTGGTATTGATTTTATAATAAACTTAACTTTCATTTTTTATTATTATAAATAAAAAATATATAAATTTTTAAAACATTATATTATAATTTTTATAATATAAAATATTAATTATTTATTTCTCTTTTTTTCTCTTTTCAAATTTATTTTCAAAAAGTAAAAATTTAATTTTCATAAGATAAGGAGTTTAAAAAATACTTTTTCATTTTGCTTTTAATATATTTATATAAATTACTTCCAGAAACTTTTTTACAAGTTCCATTTAATTTAATATAAACAGCATAATCATTTTCATCTTCATCAATATAAGGAGTAGTATAAATTTTATCAGGATAACCAATTTTAACAAAAATAGCAATAACATATAAATTGTCAATAACATTTTTATCTTTATCTAAAACAGGATAAAATTCAAAAGTAATAAAATTTTGTTTAACTATATGTTCATCAAATTTAGAAATCATTTTTTTAATTTGATATTTCATTTCCTCTTTTATTTCAATATTCATATTTATTCCTTTTATTATTCCATCATCATTTATTCCAAATAATAATACTCCTGAATTTGAATTTAAAAAAGCAGTTAAATATTTCATAAATAATTTTAAATGCTTTAATACATCTTGTTTTTTTGATAAATTAAATTGTTTAAATTCATAATTTTCATCTTCGTATAAATCAACAATATTATCTAAAATAAAATTTTCAGGAAAAGAATTTTTCTTCATTAATTAATTAATTAATAATTTAAAAAAAATATAAATACCAAAAAAAAAATATTATAAAAATACTAATATAAAAAATACTAATATAAATATTTTTGGAAATAAAAAAAATAAAAAATAAAAAAAATATAATATATTATCCATTACTTTGAATCATAGATTCTAAAACATCTTTAATTAAAACTTCAAATTCTTTAAATTCAATTTTTCCAGAATTATCAGTATCTAAATATTGAAGAACTTCTTTAATATCTTCTTTTGTTGGAGGAGCGGCTCCCATGTCACTTGATATTTGAGATAATACTCTTTCTAATTCATGTTCATCTATTGATCCTGAATGATCTATATCTACTGAATCAAATGCTAATTTTGTTATTTCATGTAATTGCTCTTCATTGTTTAATATTTCTCTAATTGCATTTACCATTTTTTTTATTAAAAAAAAATTTTTTATTTTTTCATTCAATTTAAACCATGTTTAAAAGTTAAACTTAAAAAAATTTTCATTTATTTTAATATTTTTTTTAAATATGATTTTAACGACATCATCGCAGACACATATAACAAAACACATTTACAGTACTAAGGTTCATTTGGCTGCTGCATATCAAGCATCGCTTTCATTTTTTGTGACTCATCCAATACCGCTTGTCGTATCTCCAACGGCAATCTATTTAAGTAAATCTCTTCAAAATGAAGTCTCACTTTCTTGATTGTGCCATTTATTGCATTTTCAATCATTGATGGAGGCGTGCCATTTGCGAACTTAAGATTCCTTACAAATCCCTCCCCATTAATATCGAACGATATCCCATCTTTATTATAAGACTCTTTGTAAGAGATAGATTCCATCACCGTATTAGACATGGCGTCAGACGCGCCTACCATGATTTCACAAGCTTTCTCTAATCTATCGATATCCGTCATCCTTTCCATAATTATTTATATAAAAATAAAAATTTATTATAATTTCTATTCAGATTTAAATAAAAAATATAAAATAAACCAATAAATTATATTATATGAATAATAAATAAAAAAAGAAAGAATGTTTTTAAACTTTTTTCTGCTATTAATAAATATTTAATTGTTTAAATTTTCCTCATTAGAAAGAAATAGTATAATTTAAAAATAATAAATATTATAATAAATATAATAAAACAAATGATAAAAAAGCTATTTTTTATAATCATTTTATTATTCTTCAATAAATCATATCAACAAAAAGAAACAGAAAAAAAAGATTGGAAAACAATAAGAGATCAATTAGTATCATCAATACAATCAATAATTACTATGATTAAGGTCACAAATTATGAAATATATGAAAATTATAAAGAATACTTTGATAAAACTGAAACATTAATTGCTCAAATAAAAGAAATTGATACGATTGAAGAATTTTCAAAAAAATTTAAAGAATTAATATCTAATGAATTTATAAAAAAAATTATTGAATATATTCCACAAGAATACAAAGATTATTATGATAAACTTTTAAAGTATTATACTCAAATTATTGATTATTATAATAAAAATAAAAAATTTATTGATGATTTTTTTCAAGGTAATAATGAGTTTATTGAAGAACAAAAAAAAATTATTGATAAAGGAACTGTTGAAAGAAATAAAGGAAATTATGATGTTGATAATTTAATAAATTTAGGAATTGTTGAAACTTTAATGTTTGCTTTTATTATTGTAATTTTAATTATTTTAATTTATATTGGTAGAGGTTATTTTGAGAAAATCAAGTTAGAAAAAAATATAAAAAATAAACTTTTTGAAATTCAAAACAATGAAATTAAAAAAAAAGAAACAAATCCAATTGAAGAAATTATAGATAATAAAGAAATTAAAATAAATAATGATAAAGAAGAAAATAAAGAAATAGTTAATGAAGAGATTAATCATAATAATTTTTTAAATGAACCTTTAATACAAGAATTAGGAGATTTAGGTGTAAATTAATTAATTTTATTCAAAATTTTTAATTTTATTTCACTCTTATTCTTTCTAAAAATTTTCCTTTATAAATTTTAAATAATATTTATAGTATTTTAGTTTTTCAGAAAATTATTTAATTTTATTTTATTTTTTATATTCTTTACCATAACTACCATTTATCATATCAAATTATTACTAAGTTAATTGCTTTGAATCCTTGAGTTTCAAAAAAATCATTTCACCACAATATAAATTATTAATTTAAAAGATCCCTTATTTGGATAGAATATTGTTTTATTATTCCTTTTTTTTGTTTATTCCATAATTTATATATTTAAAATAGCTCCTATCAAATTTGAAATATTTTTTATTCTTTTGTTCTTTTATATTTGTTTTTCCTATATTTATATCTCCTAATATAATTTCTATTTTTTTATATTATTTTTATTCAATTTTTTAAACCCATGCTCGATCTTGCTATTTATTTAGAATAAATTGGTTTACTGTTATTTTTAAATTAGATTAAAAATATTTTATTAATAATATAATATAATTGATTTATTTAATGCTAATTATCCTATTTATAAATATATTAACATTGTATTTTTCAAGAAACAATCTCTTATTAAATATATATATATTAATAATAAAAATATTTACAAAATACTCATTTAATATTATTTCATCTTACCCATTTTTTCATTTAAATTTTTTTGCACACTATTCATATATTTCATTAAATCAATCAAAGCTCTATCACTTTTTCCTTTACATTTAGTCATATCTAAGCCTTTTTTTCTAACTTTATTTCCTAACTCTGAATTTCTCGAATTAAAACATTTTAATTCATCAACAATACTTTTCCTATGTAAACTATTTTTGCTAGGAATTTCTTTCTTTTCAAACAATATACTTTTGCTTCTTGAGAAATTTTTTTTTACATTTCTTATATTATTAGTAATATTATCATTTTTCTTATTATTATTATTATTATTATTATTATTATTATTATTATTATTATTATTATTGTTATTATTCATATCTAAAAGAGAAGGCTTTTTGTCTTCTTGTCCAATATAATTATTAGTGGGAATTTCATTTTTATTCATTGAACAAATAGGTGAAAGAGGACTTTTAAATATATTTTTTTTTAAACTTTTTTTTGAATTTGTAGAATTAGCATCAATAGAACTAGATGAACAAGAATTGGAACCTTTATTTAATATTTCTTCAATTACTTCTTCAATTTGTTTAGATTTCCTAGTAATAGTTTTCTCAGGTGTTAAAGAATCAATTGAAAAACCAGAAATACCTTCATTAGTATAATTTAAATTAGATTTAATATCATCGATAAATACATTTTTTTTACTTGAAAAATGCCTATTTAAAACATTATATATTTTCTTTAATTTAGCTTCATTATTTATACTATAATGATTTTTTAATTGTAATACATTATTTCCTGTATTTTGTCTTTGAATAAAAATAGGTGAACTATCAGATATATTTGAATTTTTTAAAAAATGAGATTCTGATTTTACAAACATTGATATTCGTTTTCTTGGAATTGGTCTTAAAGGAACTGTATTATTTATTTCATTTGATATTGTAAATTCAATTGGAATATTTTTTCTTTTCGGACAAAAAAAACAAGTTGATTCATTTAAACTTTCATTTTCAGTTATTTTCAAAGAATAATATATTGATTTTATTATTTTAGATAATCCTTTTATTAAAGGAAGAATTAATTCATTGTATTTTTCATTAGTAGTTTTTTCACTAAATGAAAAACC
>JAEEGL010103722.1_pt1 | contig 13743 bp, 13 predicted proteins | sample 9134231 | NCBI WGS metagenome assembly JAEEGL01 (sample SAMN16246548, study PRJNA631951) | gut metagenome | biome: gut microbiome; feature: rumen; material: fiber-attached | host: Bos | place: Iran: Karaj | collected 2018-10 | reverse complement strand
GACGGCTTTCATTAAGCCGAGGTTACCTTCTTGGATTAAATCTAAGAATTGCATACCACGACCAACATAATGTTTGGCGATGTTAACGACTAAACGTAAGTTACAGTTAATTAATCTTTCTTTGGCTTCTTGGTCACCTTCTAAGATTTTCTTGGCCAAGATTGGTTCTTCTTCTGGTTTTAATAAGTCATATTTACCGATTTCTTTAAGATACATCTTAACAGAGTCGTTAATTCTAACTTCAGAACCAAGAGAAACATCTAAATGATCGATGTCGATATCTTCTTCGGCTTCTTCATCACCATCTTCGGATGCAAAGAAGTCATCATCGTCATCCACATCTTCATCAAAGGATATTTTCGATTCATCAAATTCTTCTTCCTTCTCGTCTTCTTCGTCCTCTTCATCTTCGTCGGACACTAAGACTTCAATTTCGTTTTCTGCGAAGAAAGACATCATCTTTTCGATAGCGTCATCGTCAAGTTCGTAATCGTTTAATGCTTCGTATATTTCACTTTGGTTGATAAAACCATCTTTCTTGCACTTCTTTAGAAGTTGTTTTTCCACTTCTTCTAAGGTTTTGATATCTGCTCCACCTTTTGCTTTAGTGGCTTTCTTGGCGGTTTTGCCTTTTTTAACTTCCTTGAGTTCTTCTTTTTCACTAGCTTTCTTTCTGCCCATGTTATTTTCCTCCGTCTTTCTTCTGTTTTTCTTCAACTTTCTTCATCATGCGTCGATTGTATTCGGCCAAGATACGCGCTTTTTCTAATGGATCTTTTCCGCTAAGCGACATTTCTAACGTATCTTTTTCGAATATCTTTTCTTTCTCTTCTTCAATAGAAGAAAGTAAATTTTCTAATAATTCTTTTGTACACTCATTGTTATGCATTGTTTCAAATGACATATCACTGACTTCTCGGACCATTTCATCCTTGTTTTCAAGTTCACTGGCTTCGATTGAAGACATAATATCAATCATTGTGAAGTTGTCATGCACTTTTGCGTAGTCAATAACATAGTTAGCGACTTCGCGATATACGTCATCATAGAATCCACCGACATTCTCTTCGTAGAAGTAGATGGCTTCTTGGTTATTTAACATTTGATATAAGAGTTCGCGTTCCGCAAGAGCAAGTCTTCTTAGGACTTTTCTTTCAGGATGGAAATCCTTGATGACCACGCTTGGGTCTTTTTCCTGTTCTCTATTTGCTAAACGCGCTTTTTTCACTAGTTAGCGGATAGCGTCGACTTCAAAGCCGGTGACTCCCGCTAACTTAATGAGATATGAATCGAGTTCTAATTGGCTCTTAATTCCTATTAAAATAGGAAGGAATTGTTGAATGAGCTTTTTCTTAGAATCTAATGTGGTTAATGGATTGGTGTTTTTGAAATAGTTAAGTGCAAAGTCCACACGTGAAACAAGGTTATTAACATATTTCTTCAAGGCCTCTGGACCATCTTGATTCAAGATTTCATCAGGGTCTTTTGGACTGTTTTGATTATCAACGACACGAACGTTAAGTCCTGCTTCAGCTAATGCTTTACTGGCTTCCATCATGGCTTTTTGGCCTGGTAAATCGCCATCAAGACAAAGTCTTACTTCGGCATTAAGGCTTCTTAGCATTGTAATATGTTCTTTTGTTAAGGCAGTACCCATAAGCGCAACTGCGTTATCAATTCCTATTTTTCCAAGAGCGAACACATCCATGAATCCTTCACATACGTAGATAAAGCCATTGAGTTTTGCTTTTTCTTTGGCGATGTGGAAGTTATATAAGACATTTGACTTATGGAATAAGTAAGTCTCGGGAGAGTTCACGTATTTGGCTTCTGAACCAGAGCCTAATCTTCTCGCACTATAACCGATGACGTTGCCATCCATATCACAGATTGGGAAGATGACTCTACCTGCACTCTTATCAACATAGTTGCCGTTGTTTAATACAGCGATTCCGATATCATCAATAGTCTTTAATGAATGACCTTTACTTTGTAAAAAGTCACATGTTGCCTTACCATCTTTAAAAGCATAGCCAAGTCTATATTTCGCGCGGCACGCTTCATCGAGGTTGCGGCTTTCGAAGTATTGTAAGCCTTCTTTTCCTTCTTCAGTGTTAAGTGCGTATTGGTAATAGACCGTTAAATCATTCAACGCCTTAAGAAGAGGAACTTTCTTTTCATCGACTGGTTTTTGTTTCACAAAACCTTCAAGTCTTGGATCAGTATAACCGTTGATTTCCGCTACTTTCTTGAGGGCTTCAAAATAAGTAATCTTCTCATAACGTTGGACAAAGCTGATTTCTGTGCCGCCGAAGCCGCACACCCAGCACTTCCACATCCTCTTTTCAGGATTTACAGAGATAGATGGATTGGAGTCATCATGAAATGGACAGACCGCCCAATAGTTTCTGCCTTTTTTGGTCAAATGGATATATGAGGAAATGGTTCCCACGATATCCGAATGGGCTAATACATCTCTAGTTAATTCATCAAGACTTGTATTCATATAACTATGTTATACACCTACTAATTATTTACTAACAAAATACTAGAAGAAAATCTTAACGTTTAAGTACTTTGTGAGTTCAGCAATTGGTAATCTGACTTGTTGCATTGTGTCACGATCACGAATTGTAACAGCATTATCTTCAAGAGTTTCGAAGTCCACTGTTACACAGTATGGAGTTCCGATAGCATCTTGTCTACGGTATCTCTTACCGATGCTGCCTGTGTCGTCATAAACGACATTCATGTATTTACAAAGAATGGCTTCGATTTCTTTAGCCTTTTCTTCGAGTTTTTTACTTAAAGGTAAAACTGCGGCTTTATATGGCGCGACTGCTGGAGTTAAGTGCATGACGATACGTGTATCATTATCGCCCACTTGTTCTTCGTCGTACGCGTCACATAAGGTCATTAAAACCAAACGGTCTAAACCGACTGATGGTTCAATACAGTATGGAACATACTTTTCATTAGTTTCTGGATCCAAATATTCTAAGGATTCACCACTATATTTCATATGTCTGTTTAAGTCATAGTCTGTTCTATCAGCGATACCCCAAACTTCGCCCCAACCAAATGGGAATAAGTATTCGATATCAGTTGTGGCTTTGGAATAGAACGCTAATTCGGCTGGTTCGTGGTCACGATAACGTAAGTTATCTTGTTTAATACCGAGTTCAGCAACGAAGTCTAAACAATGTTTCTTCCAATAATCGAACCATTTGAGGTCTTCGCCTGGTTTGCAGAAGAATTCCATTTCCATTTGGTCAAATTCACGTGTACGGAATGTCATTTGGCCTGGAGTGATTTCGTTTCTAAATGCACGACCAACGTTACAAATACCTAAAGGTAATTTCTTTCTGGTTGTTCTAACAACATTCTTAAAGTTAACGAACATGCCTTGTGCGGTTTCTGGTCTTAAATAGACAACTGCTTTGCTATCTTCGGTGACACCGATATGAGTTTTGAACATCATATTGAATTGACGAATGTCAGTGAAGTTTTCACTACCGCAATTTGGACAGCAAACATGGTTCTCATGGATGAAATCCATCATTTGTTCATTATTCATTCCGTTGACATCAACATCAGGGAATTGAGCTTCGATTAATTGGTCAGCTCTAAATCTTTGTTTACAATGTTTGCAGTCGATTAATGGATCATTAAATGTGGAAACGTGTCCTGTAGCTTCCCAAACCTTTGGGTTCATTAAGATAGCAGCATCAATACCAACGTTTGTAGAAGATTCTTGAACGAATTTCTTCCACCACATTTTACGAATGTTGCTCTTAATTTCGCTACCTAAAGGACCGTAATCCCATGTATTTGAAAGACCACCATAAATTTCAGAACCTTGGAAATAATATCCAGACGTAATGAAATGATTAGTCAATTTTTCAAACTCAAATTTTGCCATAAAAAAACTCCTTTAATACGAATTCCGTTATAAATTATATTTATAGCAAATATACTTGTCAACCTATTTTAAGTGTAGTTATTAAATAATTACTTAAGTAAAGAATCTAGCGTTCTAAGGTGATAGCCAATTCCATCAGTTAAGAACACATTTATGTCGAATAATAACTCTCTAATATCGTTATCAGTAGCATCGCCAATAGCATCTACTTCATCTGACAAAACCGTATTCCTTATTAATAATAATTGTGTGTTGTTATATCTTCTTTCACTTTCAGCGCATTTACTGCATAAGAATCCGCCATCAACAAATGAGAAATCAGTGATGTTTTTCTTGCTTCCACAATTAACGCAATTTTTAACCTCTAATTCAAAACCAAGAGATGGTAAAATTTTAAGCAAAAAGTATAGGATACAATAAAGTGGATTTTGACCTTTTCTAAGAGCAATAAGGGTTTTACTTACATGTTCATATCCAAGGAACTTTTCTTGTGAATCAAATAGATGAATCATAGCTTCATCAATTGTTAAAAGAGCGTTTAAATAACCAAGGGAACAATTAGATAACATTGGAGATGAAATAAACTCAGCAGATTCCAATATTGGATACTTCAATTTTCCCTCAATTAGTGTGATGTTTGCTTTGCAAAGCGTATTATTTAAAAATGAGTTTTTGTTTTTAGGATTTAATATCCCTTTTGCGTAAAAGGAAAAAGATCTGCCTTCAGTAATTGCGTTTACAACAGCATCTTTTTCTTTGTATTGTGCGACAGAAATTACAATTATTTCCATTATTTCTTTTCTGTTTTATACCCGTATGTCTTCAATAGACCTTCTTCGTTTCTCCAATCTTTTTCGACTTTAACAAAGAGTTCTAAGAAAACATGTTTCTTTAATAATCTTTCAATATCTTTTCTAGCCTTTTCACCAATGAGCTTAATTCTTTGACCATTAGCACCGATGACGATACCTTTTTGGCCTTCTTTTTCGACAATAATTGTTGCGTGAATATGCATTGGATTATCTTCCCATTCAATATTGTTTACATAGATCGCAATACTGTGTGGGACTTCGTCTTTCAAGATTTTAAGTGCCTTTTCTCTAATTATTTCTTTTATTAAGAAAACCTCATCTTTATCAGTGACAACATCATCAGGATAATAAGCTGGGCCTTCTGGTAATAAGTCTTCTAATTGCTTTATCAAAGTGTCCACATTAAAACCTTCTTGTGCGACTGTATCAAGTAAAATTGCGTTTGGGAATTTTTCTTTATAGATTTCCTTAAGCTTTAAAACTTTAGGCAAAAATGCTTTATCAATTTTATTAAAAATGATAATAAGTGGAACATTATGGATGTCTAAATGATCAATAATGAATTGGTCTCCATCTCCAAAAGGAAGGGAAGCATCCACTACTAAAATTGCAGCATCAACATCCTTGGCAGCGCTATATGCCATAGCGTTCATTTCTTCACCAAGCTTTTGTTTTGGTTTATGAATACCTGGAGTGTCAGTAAAGATAATTTGAGCATTCTCAGAGTGATAAATACCAAGAATATTATTTCTTGTTGTTTGAGATTTATCTGTAACGATACTGATTCGTTTATTTAAAATCGCGTTTAATAAAGTAGACTTACCAACGTTTGGTCTACCAAGAATTGCTACGAATCCGGACTTCATCATTTAAGATCCTCACCAGAGAATGATAAAGGTAAAAGTTCTTCAATAGTCATTGTTAAAACTTCACCTTTCATATTAGCCATATTAATTGGAGCGTTTTTAGGGAAAAGCTCTGAAATAACTTGTCTACATGCTCCGCATGGTGTGCATGGAGTGTCAGTATCCGCTACTAAAGTTAAGGAGACTAAATCTTCCTTTTTGTATCCATTCATGTATGCGTTATAAATCGCATTGCGCTCAGCACACATGCATAATGGATAAGATGCATTTTCAATATTGCTTCCTTTGAAAATCTTTCCATCTTTAGTGAGAATAACAGCTCCAACAGCGAAATTGGAATATGGAGAATAAGATAACTTTCTAGCCTCTTTAGCTAATTCAATTAATTGCTTTGTTTCCATAAATCCTCCTTTAAATCAAGAATCTTATCTTGAAGATCAAACATAACTTTTTCGTCTTCCTTAGTCATATGGTCATAACCAAGGAGGTGCAATAAACCATGGACAAATAAGAAACAGAATTCTCTTTCTTCGCTATGTCCATATTCTTTTGCTTGTTCAATTGCTTTAGGTATAGAGATATAAATCTCACCTAAATCAACATCATCTTTTGAGTTAAATAAAGCTTCTTTGTTATTAATTCCATCAAGGAACGCAAAAGAAATAACATCAGTAGCTCTATCTATTTTACGATATTCTCTATTTAGATTATGAATGAATTCATTATCTACAAGAGTCACTCCAATAGTAGGTTTGAACTTATAGTTAAAATACTTCAACGCTGTCTTTAGTAATTCTTTATAGATTGCTTTATATTTGTTGTAATTTTTATCAAAAGAATTGAAGTCTAATTGCATACAATTATGTTAACACATAAAGCCTTAATTGACTAATCATTTTCATCTTTATGATGAATTGAATAGTAAAACATGTTGTTTACTTTGCTCTTTATTTTATAGATTTCTGAGACATTCTTTTCATAGGAAAATACTGGGAGAAGATTTTGATAGACAAACATTTGAATCGTTAACGAGAAGATAAGATTAATCAAAGTAAATGTATTTGTTAACGCCATTGAAAGAATTGCGGTCATTGTAAATAACAAAATCGATAAGAATTTATAGATTAATTTATATTTAGAAAAATCATATGCTTTCTTTTGTAAAGATTTAACCTTCATTATGATTTCATCTTTGTTCTTGTTTTGACGTAAATCTTCTTCTTGATCTGCTATCTTTTGCATCTCCACTTCTTCTTTCTTACTTAAAACTAAAGACTCTAATCCTGCTAAAACAATTGGAGCACCCACTATCGGGAAATTATTAACTGAATTTAATAGGCTTATAAGCATGATGAAAAGAGAAATGATTAATGAATAGACAACGTTGAGTTTTGTTGTTAAATAAGTCTTTTTGAACTCTTGGCAACGAACATAATACTGATAATAATCTTTTGATGTTACATCATGATATCTATTTAAGAAATACTCATCTACACAAGACATTAATTTATAGATGTATCCACGTAATATTAATTCCACCACAATTCCTAATCCGATAAAAATCACAGCGAAATAATATGGTGCATTTGGTTGTATAAAGAACACTCCTAATGCAAACAAAATGCCAGAAACAATCTGAAGCATGAAGCTAGTTACTTTGTGTTTTGTTTCAAGTGGCTCAATTGAGTCATATGGATAGATTGTCCTTTCAAAATGTGAAATGAATAAGCCAGTTCCATCCCACTTGTCATAGAAGTCATAAATCTTCATTTTGAGTTTTCCGAAATGAGGATCTACAAGATGGACTGTTCTACTAGTCATCTTTGTGACAATCACCGCATGGTGTTTGTCTTCTTCGTTAGTAAGTCTAACAATGGCAGGAAAGTTACATTTCCTAAGTTCATCTTTTTCTTCAACTTTGAAACCGCAAAGAGATAGACCATTATTCTTCGCGATGTTACATAATTGCTTAAAAGAGTATTGTCCGTGATTTTCGTCACAGGGCATGAAAAGGTATTGGCGGTCTTTATTAAGATCCGCAAGAATCATTTTGAGACAAGCGACTCCGCAGTCGGTTGTCGTTAGTTGGGGTAAATAAAACATTAAAAAACCTCCTTACACTATACATATAGGGAGGTAAATTGAATTTGTTCCAAAATTTTTATATTTTTTAACAAATTTCTATTTAATAAATACTATGTATTTATTTTTTAAATGTTTTTTTGAACTTCATGAATGCATTGTCCTTATCTGAGATAGAACTTTGGTATGTCTTCATGAGTTCCCTTTGTTGTTTTGTCATTTCTGTAGGAACTTTAATGACAAGGTGAACATATTGATCGCCAGGCTTTCCGCTTCTTAAATCTTTAACACCAGCACCTCTCATTTTAAGGACTGCGCCAGGTTGAGTTCCTGCTGGTATGACTAAGTTTTCTTCTCCATAAACTGTAGGGACAGCAATGGTCTTACCTAAGCATGCATCCGCAAATTCGATTGGGATGTTAATGTGGATATCGTTTCCTTCACGAGAGAAGTATGTATGTGGTTTAACAATGATTTCGACATATAAGTCACCATTTTCACCACCGTTAGCGCCTCTTTCACCCATTCCTTTAACTCTGATTTGTTGACCATTGTTAATACCTGCGATGATGTGAACTTTGACGTTCTTTTTAACTCTCTTATATCCTTTGCCACCACAATCTGGACATTTATCAGTAATGATTTTACCTGTTCCGTTACATTGAGGGCATACTTCTTGTTGCTCTACAACTCCAAATAAACTTCTTCTTTGGACTCTAACATAGCCTCTTCCTTGACAATGAGGACATGTTCTAATGCTGCTAGCGTTTTTAGCGCCTGTTCCTTTACATGTTGGGCAAGTTTCATCCACTGTAAGTGGGATTTCAATATCTCTACCAACAATTGTATCCATGAAATCAACTTTGACTCTCATTAAGGCATCATTACCTCTTCTAGGTCCAGTTGTATTTCTTTGTTGTCTTCTGCCTCCTCCAAAGAAAGAATTGAAGATATCACCTAAATCCATGCCTTCGCCATCGAAACCAGAGAATCCTCCAAAGCCTCCACCATTAAATGGATTACCTCCTGGATTACCTCCTGTTTGGTCGAATGCTGCAAAGCCAAATTGATCATAAGTTTGTCTTTTTTGGTCATCGTAGAGGATATCATAAGCTTCTTGGACTTCCTTAAATTTAGCTTCATCACCAGTTTCCTTATTATCAGGATGGTATTGTTTAGCTAATTTACGATAAGCACTTTTAATTTGATCTTTTGAAGCAGACTTGGTAATACCAAGAACTTCATATAAATCTCGTTTGTTGGCCATAATACTCCTCTTTCTTTATACCTTGAAAGGGGGCTTTGAAACCCCCTTTTAGGTTTAATACATTTATCAATTAATTAGTTTTTCTTTGTGTAGTCTGCATCGACAACATCATCTGGGTTAGCACCTGCTGGGGAATCTCCTGTTGGGTTACCACCATTAGCGCCACCATTATTTGCTTGTTGTTGTGCCATGAATGCTGCAGCTTGTTCGAGTTCAGAGATACGTTTCTTGAGTGTTTCCATATCATTGTTATCTAAAGCTGTCTTGAGTTCATCACGTAATTTTTGTGTTTGTTCTTTTTGAGCAGCGTCCATAGATTCGCCTTTTTCTTGCATAGCAAGATCAATATCGTTAATTAAGGATTCTGCTTTATTCTTGAGTTCAGTTTCTTCTTTACGTTTTGCATCAGCTTCAGCATTTTCTTCTGCTTCTCTGACCATTCTGTCGATATCTTCTTTACTTAATCCGTTAGAACCAGAAATTGTGATATCTGCAGCTTTGTTTGTATCTAAGTCTTTTGCGGAGACTTTAACGATACCATTAACGTCAATTGAGAATGTAACTTCAATTCTTGGTTCACCTCTACGTGCTGGTTTAATACCAGTTAATTGGAAGTGGCCTAAGAGTTTATTATCATGTGCCATTGGACGTTCACCTTGGTAAACCATGATATCAACTGCAGGTTGGTTATCTGCTGCTGTTGAGAAGATTTGACTCTTAGTTGTAGGAATTGTTGTATTTCTTGAGATAAGTGGAGTTAAGACACCACCAAGAGTTTCAATACCTAATGTAAGAGGTGTAACGTCGAGAAGGACTACGTCCTTAACATCACCTGAGACAACGCCACCTTGGTAAGCAGCACCGATAGAAACTGCTTCATCTGGGTTGACAGAGAGGTTTGGTTTTTTGCCAGTTAATCTAGTGACTAATTCTTGAACAGCTGGCATACGGATTGAACCACCAATTAATAAGACTTGGTCTAATTCACTTGCGGACATATGAGCGTCAGCAAGAGCACGTTTAACTGGTTCTTCACATCTATTTAATAAGTGACGAGTTAATTCTTGGAATTTAGCTCTAGAGAGAGTTGTTTCAAAGTTAACTGGTCCATTAGCTGTCATAGAAATGAATGGTAAGCTAATGACTGTGGACATTGATGCAGAAAGTTCAATTTTTGCATCTTCAGCAGCCTTTTTAATTCTTTGTAAGCTACCTTTATCTGTGATTTCAACGTTGTTTTCAATCTTGATTTGAGCTTTGATCCAGTCTACTAAGACTTGATCCCAGTCATCACCACCTAAGTGGTTATCACCTGCTGTTGAGACGACTTCGAATGTGCCATCACCGATATCAAGAATAGAGACATCGAATGTTCCACCACCTAAGTCAAATACTAAGATTTTTTCGGATTTTTCGTTTTCTAAACCATAAGCAAGAGCTGCTGCTGTTGGTTCGTTAATAATACGGACAACATCTAAGCCTGCGATTTGGCCAGCATCTTTTGTTGCTTGTCTTTGAGCATCGTTGAAGTATGCAGGAACTGTAATAACTGCTTTTTCAACTTTGTGTCCTAAATGGTCTTCTGCATATTTCTTCATGTATGCTAAGATTTTTGCGGAAATTTCTTGAGGAGTGAATGATTTGTTAATACATTTGATATTAACTTTTTCAGCACTACCCATAATTCTCTTAATAGAGGAAACTGTATCTGGGTTAGTAACAGCTTGTCTTTTTGCAGCGTTACCAACGATTTCTTCACCATTTGCTTTGAATGCGACAACTGATGGAGTAGTTACTGTACCTTCTGGGTTAGGAATAACTTTAACAGTTCCATCTGCTTGTAAATAACTAACGACTGAGTTTGTGGTACCAAGGTCGATACCTAAGATTGTTTCTTTTGCCATAAATTTAATGCCTCCTATGCATCTGTTTTTTCATCTTTTTTAGTTTCGTCCACTTTTGTTTCTTTCTTTTTAGTTACTGTGACCATTGCAGGACGGATCAAACGGTCATGTAATTTATATCCCTTCGCGTAAACTTTAGTAACAAGGTTAGCTTTTGAATCTTCTTCAACTTCCACAGTATCTACTGCATTCATTGTTGCGGAATCAAATGGTTTATCAATTTGTGGTTCAATTTCTGTAACACCTTCATTTTCTAAGACTGTTACGAGATTTTTGTAGACATATTGGAAACCAACTAAGTAATTCTTAATAGCAGGATCACTTGGTTCATTAGCTAGCGCCATATGGAAGCTATCTAAGACTGGAAGTAACTCTTCTATAAATCCTTCAGCACGATACTTAATTGCGCTTTGATGTTCTTTTTCTAAAGAACTTCTAAGGTTTTTTGTATCTGCATATGCTCTATAGAATTCGTTTTTCCAATGTTCAGCATCTGCTTTTACTTTCGCTAATTCTTCTTCAAGTTTCGCGGATTTCTTTTTATCTTTTTTATCTTCTTTTTCTAATTTGATATCCTCAGGCATCTGAATTGCCTCCTTCACCATTACTATCTTTCTTGTTGTTGAAGTAGTTTCCTAAAGCCTCTGTAATGTATTCAAGGGCGGATAAGACTTTGTCATAGTCCATTCTCTTAGGACCCACTAGAGCGATTGTTGAACCACCTTCATCACCAATGTTGATCTTTGCGGATACCATTGATACATCTGGGTTATCATCAATATCACCAATGTGGATATTTGCTTCAGCATCATCTTTTGCATCTTTATTCATAGCTTTTAAAGCTTCAGGATCGTTTAATAATTTGAAGACTTTTTCAAGCTTATCAGCATCTCTAAATTCTGGATGGGAGAATAATTCTTCTCTTCCATATAATGAGAGTCTATCACTTGCGAATCTCGCAAAGGCTTCTAGTAAAGCTTGATAGACAAGGTCATGAGAAATAATGTAATCACTTAGAATTGGCTTTAGCGCTTCTGTTTTAGGCACTAAATCAACGATTGGTGTGCCTACTAGTCTATCGTTAAGGAGTTGAACACAAGAGATAATCTCTTTTGGATCAATTCCATCAGGAACGATAAATGTTTTATTTTCAACATAACCTTTGTTAGTTACGAATACTGCTGTTAATGAATTATCAGAAATTTGAATCATTTGCATGCTTGCAAGACGTTCTGCTTTTTCATCTGGTCCCATAACAACCGAGACTAAGCTTGTCATGTGAGATAAAATCTCACAAGATTCTTTAATAACTTCTTCAACAGATTGAACTTTACTATCAAGAATTGTTTGAATGCTATTTTTGAATTCTTCAGAAATATCTTTGTTTCTAAGGTGTTCACAATAGTATTTATATCCTTCACTAGAAGGTACTCTTCCTGAAGAAGTATGTGTTTTTTCAATTAAACCAAGCTTTTCAAGAGCAAACATTTCATTTCTAATTGTTGCAGAGGAATATGGTAATTTATATTCATCTATTAATGTTTGGCTTGATACTGGTTGAGCGTGTTTAATAAAGTATTCAACGATGTATTTAAGGATTGCATCAGAACGATTGAATTCCATTATCTTTTTCCTCCTTTTTAGCAGTCTATCTTTTTGATTGCTAACAATATGGTATCACAAAAATTAGCACTGTCAATACAAGATTGCTAAAATTTATAGTTTTATTATTATAATAAGGATTTATTAGTAACGACTTCTAATAAGTTTATTTAAAAAATAAAGTCCAATAGTGATTATATAGGAAGCCACTAATGTCAGACATAAAGACATGAGTCCAAAAAGTGGTCCTCCACGACCAAATCCATAGAAATCTATATCAAAATTTCCATATCCGTTATTAGCGGCAACATAGATAAAATAGACAACTCCATAGCTAAATGGAGGTATTAAACAATATAAAGTGTGCACGAATTTAATGTGCGCTATTTTCTCAAAAAATAAGAAATCAATCAATGCGACTAAAGGCACGATTAAATGGAAAAATAGATTCGCGTTATGAAACATCTTGTCATAGCCATAGGTAGGTCCCAAAAATGCCATGACTGTAAAGAAAGTTAACGCTACCGCAGAGACTCCAACTAAGTTAATAACTTCTAGAATAAAAGGTAGCTTATCTATTTTTCCTTTTAATAATAAATATTGATATATTGCCACTATTATAGCAACAATACCCATAAAGACATTGCTTTCCACCGTAAAGAATTTGAAGTTAGCCATGCCTTTAACAAATAAAGCACCACTTTTAGTTAAAAACATAACTGTGGTGCCTATTATAGTTAGTATGAAAATTAAACAATTAAGTATTAATGATGTAAGTAAAATCTTTTTATTTGCCATTTAGATACTGAACATTGTTCCCATAAATAATGGTAAACCATCTTGATCAGTAATTGAATACATAAATGGGCGATCAACTCTAAAATCAATAGGAGTTGGACCACCTATACCTTTACCAGTTACAGTGATTTGAGTATAAGCTGCGGCTGCCACACCTTCATTGTCTACTTTAACGCGAGCTTCATGAGTTGCAGAGCTAACATAAAGTCCAAAACCTTCCATGATTCCGTCATAATTGTCAGCTGTATACGAGAATGCATTGCTTAAACCCATTGTTTTCATTTTATCAAGCAAATCAATTTTGTCTTGAACATCCCATTGAGGAATTGTGTAGTCAATAAAGTCAACCTTCTTTGATAAGCTATTCCAGTTTAATAATGCTTTGATATTATCGGAATTATTCAACACATCGAAATAATTTGTATTTCTATTCGGTAAAAGAATTTGCATTTTAAATCCGTTGCAATAATCTAGAGAAGCAATAGCAAAG
>JAEEGL016237877.1_pt1 | contig 13744 bp, 8 predicted proteins | sample 9134231 | NCBI WGS metagenome assembly JAEEGL01 (sample SAMN16246548, study PRJNA631951) | gut metagenome | biome: gut microbiome; feature: rumen; material: fiber-attached | host: Bos | place: Iran: Karaj | collected 2018-10 | reverse complement strand
CGGCGAATTTGAGTATGGTGTGTTCCGCGCCGACAACTGGGGCTGGGGCACCGGTTGGGAAGGCAAGGATCTGCCCACGAAGTGCACGCCGAGCGGCGGACCGAGCAACTGGGAAACATGGCTCGCAGCCATGGATGATGCCATGGTCACCGTCTCCGTCACCAACCATGGCAATGGCACTGCCGATGTCAAGTGTGTGATGTTGGGCAATGATGGCAATACCTATACCCAGGATTACATCGGCCTGAACACGGTCACCGATCCCGATGACTTCTACTTCCACTTCACCATCGACGGATGTCATCTGGTGTTTGAATAAATTATTCTTAGGTTAGTATTATTCATTCTTATTTAAGCGGGGGAGTCGCCGCGGCGACTTCCCCGCTATTTCACAAGAAGAAATCCGTTTTACAATCCACTTTTTCAAATTGACTGAAAACAATATGAAAAATATATTCAGATTTTTCGCATTCTTTTGCATGGGTCTGCTGATGGTGGCCTGTGGCGACGATAATGATGATGGCGGCGGCGGAGGCGACTACAGTGGCGGCTCGGCCACGGTCACCAATCCCGTCGTATCGAAGATTACCGACAATTCAGCCGTCGTGACCGCTTCGGCCAGTGGCTCCGGCATCATCTCCCGCGGTTTCTGCTACAGCACCAGTGCCAACCCCAACATCACCGACATGAAACAGACGGGAACGGGCAAGGACATGACCGTCACCATCTCCGGACTGAAAGCAGGCACCACCTATCATATCCGTACATACGCGCAGACCAGTGCCAATGTGACCTATTCCGGCGATGTCACCTTCACCACGACCAATGGTGGTGGCGATGATGCCGACGAAGAGCGGAAATGGTGGCCGAAAGACTTGAGGCGTGTCAGCGTGCATGACCCCAGCGTGGTCTGGGACCCTTCCAGCAACTCGTATTATATCTTCGGCTCTCACCGGGCAAGTGCCAAATCCGCCAACCTGATGTCATGGACCGAGGTGCTCATCCCTTGGGCCACAGCCACCAGCACCAATGCTGCCAATAGCCAGGCTTTCACCACGCCTGCCGTGAAGAAAGTGAAGAAGGGCGGCGCAGATGTCGATTTCCCCGCATTCAATGCGATGGCATGGTCCAAGCGCGGCAATGCCAACTATAACATCGACGGCAACCTGTGGGCACCCGATGTGATTTACAACAAATCCATGGGCAAGTGGTGTATGTATATGAGTGTGAACGGCGACAACTGGTACTCCAGCATCGTGCTGCTCACCTCTGACAAGATTTCTGGTCCCTACCTCTACCAAGGACCGGTGGTCATCAGTGGATTCCATACGGGCAACGCTTATAAGGACACCGACTTGGAACTGGTGCTGGGCACACAGGCTTCGCTGCCTGCACGTTATGCTATGCCCTGGGCTTCCACCAAGAATCCCAGCTATCCCAACTGTATCGACCCTTGTGTGTTCTACGACGAACAGGGTAAACTGTGGATGTCGTATGGTTCATGGAGCGGCGGTATCTTCATGCTCGAACTGGATGAAGACACCGGTCTGCGCGACTACGATGTGAACTATGCCACCAACAGCAGCAGTGATGCCTATTTCGGAAAGAAAATCGCAGGCGGCTATTATGCTTCGGGCGAGGCCAGCTACATTGAGTATATCGGCGGCTACTATTTTCTGTTCATGACCAACGGCGGTCTGGCTGCCGGTGGTGTCGCCAGCGACTATAACAATGGTGGTTACCAGATGCGCGTGTTCCGCTCGCAGAACCCCGACGGACCCTATGTCGACGGGAAGAACGGCGCAGCCTTGTATAATGGCTATCTGCTGAATTTCGGACCGAAAGAAAACGATGGCAACCGTGGAGTCAATATCTTCGGCGCCTACGGTGAGTGGGGCAACCAGGCCAAAGGCAATAATTCCGAGCGTTCGCAAGGACATAACTCCATCATTGCCGCTCCCGACGGACGCACCTATCTGGTCTATCACACCCGTTTCCAGAACATGGGCGAAGGTCATCAGGTGCGTGTGCATCAGGTGTACCAAAACGAAGAGGGATGGCTGGTTGCCGCACCGTTTGAATACACCGGCGAGGTGGCCAAGAGCGCACAGATTGCCAAAAGACAACTGGTCGCTGCCAGCAAGATCCCCGGCAAGTACAAACTGTTGGTGCACGACTACAAACTCGACCACACCACCAAGGCGCTTGCCAAACCCGTGGAAATCGTGCTCGATGCCAATGGTAATATCTCCGGTGCCTATAGTGGCAAATGGAGCGTCAAGGATGGAACATCGTATATCACCATCAACATTGGCGATGAATATAAAGGTGTAATGGTAGAACAGACCTTGGAACCCACGACTGATGTGGTGCCTTGCTTCACGGCACTTCGCAGTCAGACGGGTGTCACCATCTGGGGCTACAGATACGCCGACAACTAATCTTCTGTCCGACCGGGTCGTTCCTGCCCGGCCGGGTTGTTTTTTCTGATATCGTCGGATTTCCTGACGTTTTTGTAACTGTGTATTTCCTCTCCTGTCGGAAAGAAGGGGTAGGGGGTGCTATATCCATAATGACAAAATGATCAAACGACTCTTACTGACCACATCCGCATTGGCGGTTCTCTCTGCCAGTGCCCAAATCACCATCGATATTGATGCCAACGATCGTGGGCCGATAATCAGTCCTACACACTACGGCATCTTCTTCGAGGATATCAACCACGCTGCCGACGGCGGCATCTATGCCGAACTCATCCGCAACCGCTCGTTCGAGGACGGACCGGAATACGGCAAACCCGCCGACATGCAGGCATGGAGCACGTCAGTGCCCGAGGGCGGTTCGCTCTCGGTGAAACTCATCCAACCTTCCAAGAAAGTGAAACTATTGAATGCCGCTCAGGGCAATGCGCTCGAACTCGCCATCGACGGTTCCGTCGCGCCTGTGAGCCTCGTCAACGACGGCTATTGGGGCATCAATGCCGTGCAGGGGCGCAACTACCGCCTCTCATTCTGGGCCAAAGGCACTTACAAAGGCGGCATCAAGGCCATGCTCTGTGGCGAGAAAGGCATCTACGCCGAAACTGCTGTCGAGGCTGTCGTAGGCAAGCAGTGGACGAAATACACGGCCACGCTCACCGCCACTGTCAACGACCCGAAGGCGAAATTCGCGCTGACCTTCGACGGCAAAGGCACGCTCGACCTCGACATGGTCAGCCTCTTCCCGCCGACCTTCAAAAACCGTGAGAACGGTCTGCGTCCCGACTTGGCGCAGATGCTCTACGAGATGCACCCGAAGTTCATGCGCTTCCCCGGCGGTTGTTTCGTCGAGGGGCAGATATCACCCGACAATGCTTTCCGCTGGGAACGTACCATCGGCCCGGTAGAGGAGCGTCCCGGCCACTGGAACGTGAACTGGGGTTACCGCACCACCGACGGCATCGGATTCCATGAATATCTGCAGATGGCCGAGGACCTCGGTGCCAAACCGCTCTATGTGGTCAATGTGGGCCTGTGGCACGGTGGGTTGACACCCGTGGGCGAAATCCAACCGTGGATTGACGAGTGCCTCGCCGCCTTGGAGTATGCCAATGGCGATGTGACCACGAAATATGGTGCTATGCGTGCCAAGAACGGCCATCCCGCACCGTTTAATATTGAATACTTGGAGATCGGCAATGAGAACAACCAGCCCGACCCCCAACAGCAGAGCGACCATTATTACGACCGCTACGACCAGTTCCGCAAGGCCATCCTCGCCAAATATCCCAAGATGCACCTCATCGGCAATGTGGTGGCATGGGGCGACGACAACCCCAAGTGGGAGAGTGCGCTGCCCGTCGATTTGCTCGACGAGCATTATTACCGCAATCCGTCGTGGTTTGCCGAGGCGTTCCGCAAGTATGACGCTTACGACCGCAAAGGACCGAAAATCTATGTGGGCGAGTATGCCGTGACCAGCGGCTTCGGCGACCTGGGTAACATGAACGCCGCCCTGGGCGAGGCCGTCTATATGATGGGCATGGAGAACAACAGCGACATGGTGCCGCTCAATTCCTACGCCCCCATCTTCGTCAACGAAAACGATGCGAAATGGCGCCCCGACATGATACGGTTCAATTCCAACCGCGTGATGGGCACACCATCCTACTATGTGCAAGCCCTCATGCCCCAACACATCGGCACACAAGTGGTCAAGGTGAAACAGAACATTTCTCTTACCTCTCACCCCTTACCCCTCACCCCTCAACTCAGCCGCATCGGCTTCGCCACTTGGGGCACTCAAGCCTCGTTCACCCATCCTGAGCCCCTGGCCAAGTCAGGACAACCCGAGTTCTTGTCGGGCGAATGGAGGAAGAACGCCGACGGCAGCGTCAGCCAGACCAGTATGCAGGAGCAGTGCGTGGCCATGTGTCACGACAAGGTGGGCGACCACTATACCGTGAAGTTCCGTGCCCGTAAAGACAGTGGAGCCGAGGGGTTCATGGTGGTGTTCAACTACACCGACCCGCAGCATTATTGTTGGGTGAACTTCGGCGGTTGGGGCAACACCCAGCACGGCATCGAGCGCATCAGCGGCGGCGGAAAGAGTCAGTTAGCCACCAAACCGGGACGGGTAGAGCCCGGACGGTGGTACGACATCACCCTGCAGATGGAGGGCGACAGCCTGAAATGCTGGCTCGACAATGACCTGGTGTTCGACACCGTGCTCAAGGGCGATGTGTTGCCGGGTGTCTTCTCGTCGGCTACGGTCGATGACAACACCAACGAACTGATTGTCAAAGTGGTGAACACGCAGAGCGAGGGTACGACGGCACGGTTGAATGTGGCGAACTTCCCGGTCGAGGGCGCACGCCTCATCCAGTTGCGTGCCAACGACGGCATGGACGAGAACACGCTGCAACAACCCACCAATATCTATCCCACCAACCATGAGCTGTCGCCCGAGGGCAACACCATCGAGGTGGAACTGCCTGCATTCTCGCTCAACATCATCCGTATAAAGAAATCATGAGTAAAAAGATTGTTTTGATACTCACGTTGCTGGCTTCCTGTGTCATGGTCATGGCACAGGGTCAGCGACGCTTTCCCCGTGAAGCGTTCGTCACGGCCGAACCCATGGTGCACGACCCCGTGATGGCTTTCGAGGACAGCACCTATCACATCTATGCCACAGGCATCGGCATCCAGCACCTCACCTCGCACGACCGCAAGACATGGACGGTGCATCCCGAGCCGGTGATGACCGTCATGCCGCAGTGGACGCACGACTCCGTGCCCGGTTTCGAGTGCCATGTGTGGGCGCCCGACATCATCCAATGGCATGGCCGCTGGTGGATGGCCTACAGCTGTTCCACCTTCGGCAAGAACGGGTCGGCCATCGGGCTGCTCAGTTCTCCCTCGCTCTCGTTCCCCGTGTGGAACGATGAGGGCTGCATTGTCACCTCGCGTGAGAATCGCGACGATTGGAACGCCATCGATCCCAATTTCGTCATCGACGACAGTGATACGCCGTGGATGGTCTGGGGCTCGTTCTGGGACGGCATCCAGATGGCTCGTCTCGACACCACCATGCACATCGCCGAGGGTGTCGTGCCGCGCACCATCGCCCGCCGTTATGCCCCCGACTGCGTTGAGCGAATGCCAAACCCCACTTCGAAGTATGCCGGCACCAATGCCATCGAGGCGCCTTTCATCATGAAGCATGGCGGCTATTACTATCTCTTCGTGTCGTGGGACTACTGCTGCCAGGGCAGCAAGAGCACTTACCGCGTGGCGGTAGGGCGCAGCCGAAATGTGGAGGGTCCTTATCTGGACCATGACGGCCGTGATATGCGACTTGGCGGTGGCATGTTGGTGCTTGAAGGTGACAAGAAAGAATATGAGGCAGCCGGCCATTGTGCCGCCTATCACCTCGACGGCTCCGACCTCTTCATCTGCCATGGTTACAGCATCGCGCGCAATGGTGCCTCGCTGCTCATCCAGCGTCCTGTTGTCTGGACCGCCGACGGGTGGCCGGTACTGAAATAATGAAATGAAAACATCTCCTTTTGGTTAATTATTCTTAATATTGTTGTTTATAAAGAAAAAGTAATTATATTTGTCCCCATAATAGTTTATTAATCTTTTCAGAACGTGTCTGTTATGGATAGTAAAGAATTGCAATCGCGTCGCGATTTTTTCAAGAGTGCCGTCCAAAAGGCACTTCCTGTCTTGGGGGCTATAGCCGTCAGCCAGGTGCCGCTCGTGGGCAATGCCCGTGAGAGGAAAGTCAACATGGGTTGCGAAGGCAACTGTTCCGGCTGGTGTGTCAGCGCATGCGACACTGGATGTCAAAACACATGTGAAGGCGACTGTTATGGCGGATGCCGGAGCACGTGCCACGGCAGCTGTAGGGGTGACTGCTCGGGTAACTGTTACCAGACATGTGCCTTTACAAGTTCGTAATCCTTTCTCATCTTGTTACTTTGTGTAAAACAGAATCAACATCAAACGAATCACCTATGGATAGCAAAGAATTACAGTCGCGACGGGAATTTTTCAAGAGCACAGCCAAAAAGGTTCTTCCTATAGTGGGAGCGATAGCCATCAGTCAGATACCGCTCCCAAGCCAGGCCCATGAGGGAAACGTCCAAAAGGATTGTTCCAGCGGCTGTTCCGGTGGATGCTATACGGGCTGTTATTATTCCTGCCAAGGGACATGCGAAGGCGGATGCCAGAATAGCTGCGACGGCAGTTGCACCGGCGACTGCTCGGGCAGTTGCTCCTACGGCAGCAGGGTAGGCAGTTGAACGCAATGAAGGGCCGTTTTCGGAAATTACTATTCTCGGATCTGATACGTCTGCGACAGGTCTGAGAATTTTTGGTTTATCATCGAGTGGACAAATCATGATTTTTCTGACGCAATGAACAATCGGGAAACAACCATCAGGGAGAGCAAGGGAACCTGGCAGGAGGGAATGGCAAAGACCATCACCTTCATCGTCACCAAGGACTGTCAGTTGGCTTGCAAGTACTGCTATCTCGTCGGCAAAAACGAGAAAGAACGCATGCCGTGGGAGGTGGCCAAGCAAGCCATCGACTATATTTTCGACCATGAGCAGGACTTTCCCGAGAAGTCGGTGATTTTCGATTTTATCGGCGGCGAGCCTTTCCTTGAGATTGATCTCATCGACCGTATCTGCGATTATATCAAAAAAGAATTGTACCGCCGCTGCCACCATTGGTTCGATTCCTATCGGTTCAATTTCTCCACTAACGGCATCAACTACCACACCGACAAAGTGCAACAATTCATCCATAAGAATTTGACCCATTTGTCTGTCGGTATCACCATCGACGGCACAAAGCGCAAGCATGACCTGAACAGGGTGTGGAAGGGCGGCCAGGAAGAGCGGGGCAGTTATGATGATGTGGTCAGGAACATACCGCTGTGGCTGTCGCAATTCCCAGATGCCGGAACGAAAGTAACGATCAGTAGTGCCGACATCCCTTATATCAAAGAGAGTGTGCTCCACCTCTACTCTTTGGGTATTCATCAGGTGAATATCAATGTGGTGTTTGAGGATGTGTGGCAGGAAGGTGATGACCGGCTCTTTGAAGACCAACTGATGCAGTTGGCCGACGCCATCATTGATGGAGGTTACTATAATGACAACGCTTGTTCGTTTTTCAATGAGACGATCGGAAAACCATTGGACAAGGAACGCGAAAACAACAACTGGTGCGGCGCGGGTAGGATGTTGGCCGTCGATGCGGCTGGCAATTTCTATCCATGCACACGCTTTGCCGCTTATTCCTTGCGCTCAAAGGTTCCTGTCATCATCGGCAATGTGCGTGACGGCATCGACAGCAACAAACTACGACCGTTTTTGACCCTCGACCGAACTACACAATCGCCCCAGAAGTGTATCGACTGTGAAGTGGCGAGTGGATGCGCCTGGTGCCAAGGCGAGAATTATGACGCCGCCGATACCTCGACCATTTATCAGCGCTCCACGGCCATCTGCCAAATGCACAAGGCAAGGGTGCGTGCCAACAACTACTACTGGAACCGTTTGTTCCGCAAGTTGGAACTGGAGGGCAGACGTGAGGATTTCGAGAAGAACAAATTAGATGTCAATCCCGATATTTGCTGATTTCTTATGCTGAAATATTTGATCATTCAACTGGATGACAGTTCCACGTCGTTTTGCCATTACCCGGCGGGTAACAGTCAGGCGCGTCTGATGCCCTTGGACGTGTTGTTGAGCGCCATCCGCTGGGCCATGACCGAGAACCTGATGGTTCAGTTCGTTTATCCCGCTTATGAGTTGCCGGCCGAGTGGAACGAGGCGATCGAGAGTGTTGATCATGTCAAAATTAAACCCTCGACAGCCGGTAGCGTTGTTGATGCCGATGTGGTGGTGTTCGACAAGATAGAAGACATCGACCATTCTATGTTGTCGCGCGACAAATCGATCGTGGTACGCACAAGTCTCGTCGCTTTTTTTCAGAATCATGGACTTTTGGCCAAGGTCCTTCCCTATGTTGAACGCGTGAATGTGGCGTTTCTCGATGTGGAATCGTTTTCTGAAGAGAACATGGAGGCTTATCGTGAAGCCCTTTCCCGGCTTGCGGATGCCGTGAAGAGGGAATATTTGGACAACCATCCCGTCCAGTTGAATTTGCTCACCGACCGTATGATGCTGACAGAGATGAACAATTGCGGAGCCGGCGACTCCACGATAACCCTTGCCCCAGACGGACGTTTTTATGTTTGTCCGGCCTTTTATGCCGGTGGGGCTGGCAACCGGGCCGTTGGCGACCTTGTCGGGGGCGTGAATATTCCCAATCAACGGTTATACCTGTTGCGGTATGCACCGATTTGCCGGATATGCGACGCTTTTCAGTGCCACCGTTGCATTTGGTTGAACGAGCGCACCACGCTTGAGGTGAACACACCCTCGCATCAGCAATGTCTGATGGCGCATATTGAGCGGAACGCGTCTCGTAGCCTTCTCCTTTCCATCCGTGAGGCGGGGGAGTTTTTACCGGAAACGGAAATTAAAGAAATAGATTATCTTGACCCATTTGATATCATAAAACGATGAAAAAGATTGTAGGACGTGTCAGTGAAGACGAACGAAATGAGATATTAACGTTGTTTGAGCGCCGCAATGGTTTGAGAGAGCTTGCCAAGGCGCTCACCGCCGACGATACCGAATTGTACAACCGCCTGGTGGCTGATATGGGTAAAACCGCCACCAGTTTTCAGGGTTGGTGGGACAGAATGTCGGAAAAGTACGGTTGGGAGCGTGCCGAAAACGGTAATTGGGAAATCGACTTCAAGTCATGTGAAATATATCTTGTGACACCTTGATGTCTTTCGCTCTGTACCTTTGAGCTTTCGCTCGAAGGTACTCTCGCTCGGAAAACTGCAAATATATTTGCGTTTTCGCTCGCTTATTCGCCTTTGAGCTATCGCTCGAAGGTACTCTCGCTCGAAAAAGCAAACTTTTATTTTGCTTTTTCCTCGCTTATTTGTACCTTTGTCGCCAAATCGGACGTTATGGCAAAAAATAAGACCTTGTGGTTCCTTCTCATCGTCTGTGTGTTGACCGTCATCCCCTTCTTGGGCATCTACGAATACAACACCAAAGGCGAGCCGCGTGAGAGCATCGTCAGTTACACGATGCTCGAGTCGGGCAACTGGATATTACCGCGCAACAGCGTAGGTGAGATGGCCTATAAACCGCCGTTCTTCTATTGGGCTGTGGCGGCGGTGAGCTACGTGGCCGGCGAGGTCAATGAGTTTACCTCGCGTGTGCCTTCCGCCATCGCCTATATCGCTATGATTGTGGGCGTCTTCCTGTTCTACCAACGGCGGCGCGATGACCATACGGCCTTTGTCACGGCACTCGTGGCGTTTACCTCGTGGGAACTGCACCGGCAGGGGTTCAACTGCCGGGTGGATATGCTGCTCACTGCCTTTATTGTCGGTGCGATGCTCCTGCTCTACCGGTGGTATGAGCGGGGCATGAAAGGCGTGCCGCTATGGGCTATCCTGTTGATGAGTTGCGGCACCCTCACCAAAGGTCCCATCGGTGCCATCATCCCCTGTCTGGTGATGGGCGTCTTCCTCCTGTTCCGACGTGTCAATTTCTTCCGCGCTTTCTTCTCGATGATGCTCTTCGGACTGCTCTCGCTCATCCTGCCCGCGTTGTGGTATTATGCGGCATGGCAGCAAGGCGGACAGGAGTTCATCGACTTGGTGATGGAGGAGAACATCGGCCGCATGACGAGCACCATGAGCTATGAGTCGTGCGTGGAACCCTGGTATTATAATATCATTACGCTGGTCATCGGCTACCTGCCATGGGTCATCTTGGGATTGATGACGCTCTTTGTCGTCAACTGGAAGGCTTTGAAGAACTGGGCGGGTGTCAGCCAACTTCGGCAACGGCTGTCGCGGTTGACCGATGTGGACCCCGTTGACCTCTTCTCTTTCCTCGCCATCGCTGTCATCTTCATCTTCTATTGCATCCCGCAGAGCAAGCGGAGTGCTTACCTCATGCCGGTCTATCCCTTCATCGGCTATTTCATCGCACGGATGCTCTTCTGGTTGCAGAAGCGCCATCATGGTGTCATCAAGGCCTATGGCGGTTTCGTCTCGGTGCTGTGTCTGGTGGTCGTCGTGGTGTTTATCGTGCTGAAGTGGATAGAGATTAACCCCGATTGGTTCCAAGGCCGCCGTGGCTATCAAAACTACTCCATGGCTCTCTTCTTGCAGCAGACGGGCAGTTGGTGGCAGTGGCTGCTCTTAGCGTTCGGCACTTACATCCTATTGGCCTGGTGGAAAGGCAAGCGCAATGTGATGGGGTTGGTGATGCTGATTCTGGCGTTCTATCTGCAGCTCGACAGTGTTTATAAACCCCCTGTGCTGAATGCGAAGTCAGTGAAGAACGTGGCGGCACAGGTGGACGAGGTGGCCCCGGAGAGCGCCGGACATCTCTATGAGTTCATCGAGGACGGTGTGCTGGCCAAGGGTGACCCTGTGCATTATTTCGAGATGAATTTCTATCTGCACGACCGTGTGGGCAATTTCTATACGGAGAAGCCCGCATCGGGTTTCCTGATGATTGGCACGGAAGATGCCGAGCGGTGGTTGCCGAAATTCACGGCCGAGGGTTTTCGTTTCACCGAGGTTTACAACTCCGGTCAGCAGCGTGTGGCCGGTCAACCCATGCGGCTCTTGCAGTTTGAGCGGTAGGGGAGGGGATATCAGAAATTTCTAACTTACTCATTATAAATCATGCGACTTCATTCATTTTTCATTTTGTCATTATTGGCGGCTGTGGTGATGACGGCCACAGCGCAGGAGACGGTCAATCTCAAGTTCGGTAAACCGACCAAGGAAGAGATGGCGATGACCGTTTATGAACAAGACCCCGAGGCCGAGGCCGTGGTGCTCTGCCGGCTCACCAATGTGGAATATACCGTGCAGGAAAGAGGATATATCGTTGATTATCATGAGAAATTCCGCATCAAGGTGCTCAAACCCGAAGGCGCAAGATGCGCTGAGGTCGTCATCCCTTACCTCATCAACCAAAACGGCAAGTCGTATATCAACGACTCGAAGTTCTCCTTGCGCTCGAGCTCGATTGAGATAGGGAGCACCAACCAGTATTTTGAAAACAACGGCGCCGGGTCGTTCGTGGAGAACGCCATGGGCAACTATACCCAGGAGAGCGTGGAAGACCTGAAAGCCACTGCCTTCAACCTGGAGAACGGAAAGGTGGTGAAGAGCACGCTGAAGAGAGGACAGGTGACGACGGAGAAGATTGACGACACTCACGCCCAAGTGCGCTTCACCATTCCCGATGTGCGCCAGGGCACCGTCGTGGAATATGAGTATTGCGTCCACAGCGAACTCTTCTACCGGTTGCGCGACTGGTATGCGCAGGGTGACATCCCCGTGAGCTATGCCTGTCTCGATATGGACATCCCCAGTTACTTGATTTTCAACATCGAGGAACAGGGCATACAACGGCTCTCATGCCGCTGCGTGCAGGGCACGATGCACTACAAACTGGAGAGCGACGCCATCGCCAAACCCGTGAGCGTGCCCACCAACCACTACACCTGCGTGGGGCGTTACCTGAAAGCCATTCCCAAAGACGATTTTGTATGGAACGCTCACGACCACTGCGCGGGCATCACCGCCGAACTGAAATCGTACAGTCTGAGAGGCACGATGCAGATGGATTATGCACGCACCTGGGACCAGATAGACAAGATGATTCTGGAGGATGATGAGCTGGGCAAGCGGCTCGATGACCATAGTCCGCTGGCTGATGAACTGAAAGCCATGACAGAAATCGCCAACGAGCAGGAACGGGCCATTGCCGTGTACAAACTCGTGACAGGGCGCGTGAAGTGGGACGGCTCTTATAAGTTGTGGCCTCAATCGAGCGCACAGACCCTGAAAGAAGGGACGGGCTCGAATGCCGACATCAACCTCTTGCTGATACAGTCGTTGCAAGACGCTGGACTGACGGCGTCGCCTGTGGTTTTACGCACGCGTGACATGGGACTGCTGCCTTATAATTTCCCCTCCATCCGCAAGTTGTCCTCGTTTATTGTGGCGGTGACACTGACCTCCGGCAGAAACATCTACCTGGATGCCTCGTCCACCAACGCTTACGTTGATGTGCTGAGCGAGCCGCTGCTGGTGGAGCGTGCACGACTGGTACAAAAAGGGAAGAGCGGACAATGGGTGAACCTGCAAAACCTGACGAAGGCGCAGAGCAATACCGTCATCGAGGCGACACTCTCGGAAAACGGCCAACTGAAAGGAACGCGCACCACACGTCACACAGGTCTGTCGGCCGTCGAGTACAGACAAGCCAAAGGGATAGAGGGTGAGTTCGCGCCCGATGTGACTGAGGTGGAGGAGTTCACGGTGCAAGGTCAGGTGACCGACGGAACCATCAGCATCTGTCCTTTCCCCGTTCCGCCCATGAAGGCCAACCCCTTCCAGACCGACAGTCGTCCGATACCCGTGCAGTTCCCTTATTCTCATTCGGAACTGGTGGTGGTCAATATCACCTTACCCAAAGGTTATGTGCTGGCCGACACACCCATGCGGAATGTCGTCTCCACACCCGACAAGGGCATCGACGGCCGTTATATCGTAGGAGCAGCCGATGAGAAAGTGACGGTGCAGTATCAGTTGAATGTCAACAAACTGTCGCACAGCCAGAAGAATTATTCGGAGTTGCGTGGCATCTTCGACCTCTTCGCCACCTACAGCAACCAACCGCTGAAATTTTCTAAGAGAAACTAAGTCGAACGGGCCAAACTATTTCTGCACCCATTTCACGGATTGCCCTTCGCCTTTTAAGACGTCGGCAAACTGTTGCGGGCTGATGGTGACGGGGCCTTTCATGAATTCAGGGATATTATAGCACTTCATCATCCGGCGGTGTTGATTGGGGTCGCTGTCGGGCAACTCAAACGGTTTGCTGCCACGCCCCTCGCTGTCGATATGTGCGATAAACGGACGGGTGAAGTTGCCGTCATCGCGGCGACTGCTGAAGATGACCCACCGTCCGTTCGACGACCAGGAGTGATAGCTCTCCGTGTCGGCAGAGTTGAGTTCGTCCATGGCACGTACCTTGCCCGTCTGCAAGTCGAGCATCCACAGGTCGGAGTCATGATGCCAGATGTGGAACACCCCGTATTCGCCCAATGTAAACAGCAGG
>JAEEGL013684349.1_pt1 | contig 13744 bp, 13 predicted proteins | sample 9134231 | NCBI WGS metagenome assembly JAEEGL01 (sample SAMN16246548, study PRJNA631951) | gut metagenome | biome: gut microbiome; feature: rumen; material: fiber-attached | host: Bos | place: Iran: Karaj | collected 2018-10 | reverse complement strand
CCTATTGTTGAGTTATATGTTCAAATGAAAGAAGGAATCGAATTTACAAAAGAGATAGAGAATAAAATTAGAGGGGTTATTGGAAAGAAGTTATTGAAATACTCAATGCCATCGAAAATTATTCCGCTTGAGAAGATTCCTCTAAATGAAATAGGGAAAGTAGATTATAAAAAAATACGCTGCTAAACCAGCGTATTTTTGTTTGTGTCGAATTTAATAATTCTTATGCTTTTGCAGCTTCTGCCTTATATGCTTCTAGAATTTTATCACATACGATGGCACGTGCATCAGAATTAATTGGGTGAGCAATATCTCTAAAAGAGCCATCTGGGGTTTTTCTGCTTGGCATAGCTATAAATACGCCATCGTTGCCATCGATAATTTTAATATCGTGGATTGCAAAAGCGTCATCAATAACAATTGATGCTACAGCTTTTAACTTGCCTGTTTCGGTTGCTTTTGTTACAAGTCTGATTTGAATGTCAGTAATCTCCATAACTGTCCTCCTTTGTTGCTTCTAATAATAATTATATTATTTTTATGCTATTTTTTGTCAAAAATTTTATTTTTGGGCCATTTTTTGGCAAAATTTGCATGATTTTTGCGCATTTTGGGTTTACAAGGAATATCCTTGTGTTATAATTTTTACAATATGGAAAAGAGAATTTTAAGCATCCAAGATATATCTTGTGTAGGACAATGTTCTTTAACAGTAGCATTGCCAATCATATCTGCTGCTGGAGTTGAAACATCAATTCTTCCATCAGCTGTGCTTTCTACACATACTGCTGGCAACTTTAAAGGTTTCACCTTTAGAGATCTAACTGACGACCTTCCAAGAATTAATGCTCATTGGAATAAGATTGGTATGAAGTTTGATGCTATTTATACTGGCTATATCGGCAATAAAGAGCAAATCCAATATATCTTAGATATAGTTCTATCAACACTAAAAGAAGGAGCTCCTTTAATTTGCGATCCAGCAATGGGAGATAATGGAAACCTATATGTAGGTTTCGATAAAGATTTTGTATCTCATATGGCAAAGTTATGTGCTACTGCAGATATTATCCTTCCAAATCTAACAGAAGCTGCTTATTTATTAAATGAAGAGTGTAGATTATCTGGATACGATAAAGAATATATCGAAGGATTAGTAAGAAGACTAGCAAAGCTAGGAGCTAAAACAGTTATATTAACTGGTGTGTCTTTTAAAGAGAATGAATTAGGCGTTTGTGTATATGATTCTCAAAAAGGTGAAACAGAATATTATTTACATGAAAAAATAGGACAATCTTTCCATGGAACAGGTGATGTATTCTCATCTTCTTTTGTTGGCGCTCTAATGAATGGTAAATCTTGTATTGAAGCTGTTAAAATTGCAGCAGATTTCACAAAGCAAAGCATAGCTTTGACAATTGATGATAAAGATGTTCATTGGTACGGCGTTGAATTTGAAAAAGCAATTCCAAAATATATTAAAGCGCTAGGGATTGATTAATTTTTGAAAATATGTAAAAAATGGTGCTCAGCAACGAGCACCATTTTTAATTAACATCTAACAATATTTTTGAACCTATGTTTCTTCGTAGATAGTGAAGTAAACATATCTTGAACTTCTGCAAAATCATACATCTTTTCAAGTAGTCCATTTACGTTAATTACACCAGTAGCAAGCATGTTGATAGCAGGCTCAATTTCGCCAATTCCATCGTTTACGCCAAAGATAGATAATCTCTTTGAGATTATGTAAGATGCGTTTAGTCTTAATTTGTCTATTGATGTATTATATCCAACAAAGGCGATTTGTCCGTTTTGAGCAGACAATTTAAATAGCTCTTGTTCTTGATCAGGGAAGATATCTGTATCGATAACCATATGTTCAACAAGGTTACCTGATGTAATTTCTACAACTCTATCAAATACATTTTCTTTTGATGAATTAATTGTGTAATAAATACCATGTTGTTCAGCAATAGATAGAGCTTCTGCATCTGAATCAATGATAATTGGAATAGCTTGATAGTATAGTGCAAATTGTCCAAGGATGATATTGAATTGCGTAGCACCATATAGGGCAACATAATGAGTTTCTTTTATGTTGATCAAAGAACAAGTCTTAATAGCCATAGCAATATCTTCAATGAATGTATATTCTTCATCTTTTATTGATTCTGGAACGATATAAATGTTCTCATTTGGAACAACACAGAAATCTGCTAAATATCCATCTGTATCTTTACCAACAATTGATGTTTCATTATCTTTAGATAATGTATATGGTGATAAATATACACGTTGACCTTTTGCTAAATCTAGTAATTTTGATTCAGAAATAACGCCTAAAGCGCTTCTTGAAGGAACGATTGGAGCCTTGCCTAATTTGCCTTGGAAAATAGCAACGTCACTAGGGCAAATAGAAGCTCTCGCAATTTTAACTCTAGCATGTGTACGAAGATTAGCTTCTTCTTGTTCTTCTTGTATTAGCGATATTTTTTTTGTGTCTTCAACAACCCAAGATTGCATACAAAACTCCTAAATTATTCCTTCAAAGTATACCATGCGAGGGGTATATTTTCAAGAAAAAATATGGCGTAAAAAATAAAATGCATTTGCTTGACATGCTTATATTTAATATATATAATACTTGATGTAATTATTAAAGGCGAGGTGAAAAAGATGAAAGATAATATTCAACCTAATTATCATGATGTCACAGTTAGATGCTCTTGCGGAAATGAATTCGTATGTGGATCTACAATCGAAGGTGATGTAATCAAAGTTGAAGTTTGCAGCAAATGTCATCCTTTCTATTCTGGTAAGCAAAAGCAAGTAAGCACAGGCGGAAGAGTAGACAAGTTCAAGAAGCGCTACAACGTTTAATTAAAAATTAGATGATATTAGGTGCAGGTTGAACAAAACTTGCACCTTTTTTTCTAAAAGAGGTAATTGTGAGAAAGAAGTGTACATCTATCGGAGGACAAGCAGTAATTGAAGGCGTAATGATGCGTGGCATCAATTCTGTTGCTACGGCCGTTAGAGACGAAAATGGTCAAATCGCTATTGAAAGTCAATATGTAACACCTACGGAAAAGAAGAGTCCTGCTTATAGAACTCCTATTTTGCGTGGTTTTTTGAATTTAATTTCTTCAATGACAATTGGCATGAAGTCTTTAATGCGTTCTGGCGAAGTATTTGGTGAAGATGCAGAACCTTCAAAGTTCGAAAATTGGGTAGCTAAGAAAACTGGTGTTGATGTTTACAATATCGTAATGGCAATCTCAGTTGTTTTAGGTATCGCTTTATCTGTCTTCCTATTTGTATTCTTACCACACGAAGTAGAAGCAGGCGTAATAGCCTTAATTAAGCACTTTACTGGTTGGACATTAATGCCAGCTTGGGTAGTGTTCTTATTAAGTATCTTCGAAGGTGCGGTCAGAGTAGGAATCTTTTTAGTGTACATTTGGTTAACAACATTTATTCCTGATGTAAAGCGTACATATATGTATCATGGCGCTGAACATAAGACAATTAATTGTTATGAACACGATTTAGAATTAACAGTTGAAAACGCAAGAGGCATGACAAAACAACACGATAGATGCGGAACAGCCTTTATGTTTATCGTAATGGTAACAAGTATCTTTATCGTAGCTGTTGTTAACGGTGTATTAGCATTTACTGAAGTTCCAATTTTGCAAAACAGATGGATTAAGTTCTTAATTAAATTAGCTCTTATTCCTCTAGTAGCTGGCGTAAGCTATGAAGTTTTAAAATTCTTGGCTAAATTTGATAACCCACTTGTAAGAGTTTTAAAGGCTCCAGGTTTATGGCTTCAAAACTTAACAACAAAAGAACCAACAGACGATATGTTAGAAGTTGCTATCGCTGCATTTAATACAGTTTATGCAATGGATAACGATCCAAATATGAAGGAATTATCTTTTGATGTTAAAAAGCCACTAAAGAAAGTAAAAGAGGAAATGGATGAAAAACTAAAGGCCGTTAATGCTGATTCTTCAGAAAGCGAATGGATTTTATCTATTTCAATGGATATCACAAGATCTCAACTTGAAAAAGAAACATACATTAAACAATCTCAATTAGATAAGGCAAACGAAATTCTAGAAAAGAGATTAACAGGTATGCCACTTTGGAAGGTAATCGGAAATACAGATTTCTATGGTTATGAGATAGATATCAATACAGATGTTTTATGTCCAAGACCAGAAACAGAAGTATTAGTTGAAAACGCATTGAAGTACATAAAAGACGATTCAAAAGTTTTAGATTTGTGCACAGGAAGTGGATGTATCGCAGTTACAATTGCTTCTAAAACAAAGGCTAAAGTTACAGCATCAGATGTTTCAAAACAAGCTTTGCTTGTAGCTATGGCAAATGTAGAAAAGCACAACCTAAAAGATAGAGTAGAAATTATAGAAAGTAATTTGTTCGAAAATATAAATGGAAAGTTTGACGTTATCGTTTCAAATCCTCCATATATTCCAACAAAAGAAATCGAAACTCTAGATAAAGAAGTAAAAGAATTCGATCCACTAATTGCTTTAGACGGCGGTGAAGATGGATTAGACTTCTATAGAAAAATAGCACTATCAATTAATGACTATCTTGAAGATAAGGGAATTATATTGATGGAATGCGGTGAAAATCAAGCCGAAAAGATTAAAGAAATTTTTGCAGGCTTTGATGTGGAAATAGAAAAAGATTTACAAGGCGTTGAAAGATTCGTCATCGCCAAGAAAGGATAATATGTTTGAAAGATTACGTTTAATGCTTGAAAGATATGAACAATTAACGAATTTGCTTGCAGATCCCGATGTCATATCTGATCAAAATAAGTGGAGAGAATACGCAAAAGAACACGCTTCTATGGAGGAAGCTATTGCTCTTTATAGGGAGTATTTGACAAACCAAAAGAATTTGGAAGATTGCAAAGAAATGATGCAAGGCAATGATGAACTTGCTGAAATGGCAAAAGACGAATTCAAAGAATGCCAAAAGAAAGCTGAAGATTTAGTTCAAAAGCTAAAGGTAGCTTTACTTCCTGTAGATCCACACGATCAAAAGAACGTAATTATTGAAATAAGACCAGCTGCCGGCGGTGAAGAATCTGCATTGTTTGGCGCTGAACTTATGAGAATGTATGTTAGATTTGCAGAAAGAATGCGTTGGCATACACAAGAAATTAACGTTGAAACAGATGACCTTGGCGGTATCAAGGAATGTACATTCCAAGTAACAGGCGCAGGTGCCTTCGCTAAGTTGAAATTTGAATCAGGTGTACACAGAGTTCAACGTGTTCCTGAGACAGAGTCTCAAGGTAGAGTTCATACATCAACAGTTACAGTAGCTGTGCTACCAGAAGTTGAAGATGTTGAAGTTGAAATTTTAGATAAGGATATTAAGGTAGATACATATAGATCATCAGGTGCTGGTGGCCAAAAGGTTAACAAGACTGATACAGCTATCAGAATTACACACTTCCCAACAGGATTAGTTGTAACTTCACAAGATGAAAGATCTCAATTAAAGAACAAGGAAAAAGCTTTCCAAGTTTTAAGATCAAGATTATATGACTACTATAAGACAAAGGCTGATTCTCAATACGCAGCAGAGAGAAAGGGCCAAGTAGGAACAGGTGATAGATCTGAAAAGATCAGAACTTATAACTTCCCACAAAACAGAGTAACAGACCATAGAATCGGATTCACAATGTATTCACTAGAAGACTTTATGGATGGAGATTTAAACGAAATGATAGAAGCTTTGCAACTTGCTAACCAAAATGAAATGCTTGCAAAGATCAATAACTAGGAGGCAGTCCAAATGATTAAGTACAGTAAACAAAAGAATGTTTTGATAGAAAGCAACTGGAAACCAAACTTGCAAGATGTTGGTCAACCAAACTTCTTTAGAGAATTGTATTCTTATGACACAATTCCAAAGGTTGCATTCAACTTCCGTCAAACACCTATGGAAATTCCAGAAAATATTTGGATTACAGATACAACATTTAGAGATGGACAACAAGGTACTAAGCCTTTTACTGTTGAACAAATCGTTGATCTATACAAATTAATGCATAGATTAGGTGGTAAGAGAGGTATCATTCGTCAATCTGAATTCTTCTTATATTCAGAGAAGGATAGAGCTGCCGTTAGAAGTTGTATGGAACTAGGATATGATTTCCCTGAAATCACATCTTGGATCAGAGCTAACGAAAAAGACTTCGAATTAGTAAAAGAAATGGGAATTAAGGAAACAGGTATTTTGGTTAGCTGTTCAGATTACCATATCTTTAAGAAAATGAATTTAACAAGAAAGCAAGCCGCTGATAAATATTTAAATATTGTTAAGATGGCTCTAGATAAAGGCGTTGTTCCAAGATGTCACTTCGAAGATATTACAAGAGCTGACTTCTATGGTTTCGTAGCACCTTTAGCATATGAATTAATGCAATTATCTAAAGAGAGTGGTATTCCTATTAAAATTCGTGCATGCGATACAATGGGCTACGGTATCAGCTATCCTGGTGTAACATTACCAAGATCAGTTCCAGGTATTATCTCAGGTTTAAGATATTACGCAGAAGTTCCTTCTGAGCAATTAGAATGGCATGGCCACAACGACTTCTATAAAGTTGTTACAAACGCTGCAACAGCTTGGTTATATGGTTGTTCTTCAGTAAACTGCTCATTAATGGGTATTGGTGAAAGAACAGGTAACTGTCCACTAGAAGCTATGGCTATTGAATATGCTTCATTAAAGGGAACACACGCTGGTATGAATTTCCAAGTAATTACAGAAATTGCTCAATACTTTGAAAAGATGGGAATTAACATTCCACCAAGAACACCATTCGTTGGTAAAGACTTCAACGTAACAAGAGCAGGTATTCATGCTGACGGTTTATTAAAGGACCCAGAAATCTACAATATTTGTGATACAGAAAAGATCTTCGGACGTGCTCCAAGAGTTGCCGTAGATGCTCACTCTGGCTTAGCAGGTATTGCTTACTGGATTAACGCTTACTATAACTTAACAAAGAGCAATAAGATCGACAAGAAGAGCGATACAGTTGCTGCTATTAAGGCAATGGTAGACAAGGAATACGACAGAGGTAGAACAGCTTCTATTTCAGACCAAGAATTAGATATGATGCTACAAGAAGTTGATCCAAAATTATACAACGAAATTACTAAAAAATAAGGAAGTAATATATGAAATATATTAGCACAAGAAATAAGGATTATAAATGCACATCAGCTGAAGCTATTAGAGATGGCTTAGCAAACGATGGAGGCTTGTTCGTTCCAGAACAAATCCCAACACTTACAAAAGCAGATTTTGATAAGTTAGTAGAAATGTCTTATGAAGAAAGAGCAGCTTTCGTTTTGAGCAAATACTTAGAAGAATATTCTTATGATGAATTATTAGGCTATACACAAAATGCATATGCTAGATTCTACGGGGACGATCCATGTCCACTTGTAAATGTAGATGAAAACTTATATGTACTTGAATTGTGGCATGGTCCAACTTGTGCGTTCAAAGATATGGCATTGACAATGCTACCGCATCTACTTGTTGGCGCAAGAAAGAAAACAGGTGAAAAGTCTAAGACTTTAATCTTGGTTGCAACATCTGGCGATACAGGTAAGGCAGCACTTGAAGGATTTAGAGATGTAGACGGCGTAGATATTATCGTATTCTATCCATCTGAAGGCGTTTCAGATATGCAAAAGCTTCAAATGAAGACTCAATTAGGAAAGAACGTATATGTATGCGCAATCAAGGGTAACTTTGATGATGCTCAATCAGCAGTAAAAGTTATCTTCAATGATGATGAAATGAAAGCAAAGCTTTTAAAGAAGGATTATAAACTATCTTCAGCTAACTCAATTAACTGGGGTAGATTAGCTCCACAAATCGCATACTACATTTCAGCATACTGTGATCTAATCGCATCTGATGCTATTAAGTTTGGCGATAAGGTTAACTTCTGTGTTCCATCTGGAAACTTTGGTAACATCTTAGCTGGCTATTATGCATATAAAATGGGATTACCTGTTAATAAATTCGTATGCGCATCTAATTCTAATAAGGTATTAACAGACTTCTTCAAGACTGGTACATACGATAGAAATAGAGAATTCTTTAAGACAATGTCTCCATCTATGGATATTTTAATTTCTTCAAATCTTGAAAGATTGTTATTTGACATCTCAGGACATGATGACAAGTTAACAGCAAAGAGAATGCAAGAATTAAAAGAAAATGGAAAATATACAATTACTAAAGAAGAATTAGATAAGATTCAAAGCTTATTTGATGCTTACTATACAACAGAAGAAGAAACAAAGGCAGCTATCTTCTCAGAAAATGACTTTGATGGCTATGTAATGGATACACATACTGCAGTTGCTATGAGCGCATATGATGAATATGCAGCTGATACAGAAGATGAACATCCTGCAATTATCGTATCTACAGCATCTCCATATAAGTTCCCAGCAGATGTTTATGAAGCTATCACTGGTGAAAGAGAAAATGATGCTTTTGAAGCTACTAGAAAATTAAACGAAGAAACAGCGCTTGAAATTCCAGAACCTTTACAAGGTTTGAAGGAAAAAGAAGTTCGTTTCAACGACGTTATTGATAAGAACGATGTTGCAAAAGCTGTACTAGATTATATTGATAAGAAATAAGGTGTGAGAAAATGAAAACGATTTATAGTGCTATCCAACCATCTGGAGTAATGACATTAGGAAATTATATTGGAGCAGTAGACAATTGGCATAGATTACAAAACGATGACAATAATAAATGTATCTTTGCTTTAGCAGATTTACATACTATTACAGTTCGTCAAGATCCTCAAAAGTTCCACGAGAATGCTATGAGCTTCTATGCGCTACTTCTAGCTTTAGGTCTAGATCCAAAGAAGAATATCGTATATTTCCAATCTCATGTTAAAGAGCACGCATATCTATCTTGGCTACTAAATTGCTACACAATGGTAGGCGAGATGAACAGAATGACTCAATTTAAAGATAAATCTCAAAAACACCAAGACAATATTAATATGGGATTAATGGATTATCCAGTTTTGATGGCTGCAGATATCCTTTTATATAATGCGAACGAAGTTCCAGTTGGTTATGACCAATTACAACATATCGAAATCGCTAGAGATATTGCAGAAAGAGTAAACGGAATCTATGGAGATATTTTCACAGTACCAAAGGGCGTTTTAACAAAGGTTGGTGCAAAGGTTATGTCTCTTCAAGATCCACTTGCTAAGATGTCAAAATCTGATCCAAATCCAAAAGCTTATATTTCAGTTCTAGATGATGATGCTACAATCATGAAGAAATTCAAGGCTGCAGTTACAGATTCAGAAACAGAAATTAGATTTGATCCAGAAAATAAGCCAGGCGTTTCAAACCTTTTAACAATTATGGCTGTTGCTCAAAAGAAGAGCGTAGAAGAAGTTGTTAAGGATTTCGATGGTTTAATGTATGGTCACTTAAAGGTTAGAACAGGTGAAGCAGTTTGCGAAATGTTAAGACCTATGAAAGAAGAATACAATAGATTAATTAACGACGAAGCATATTTAATGCAATGCGCAAGAGAAGGAGCTCAAAGAGCACAAGTAATTGCTGAAGAAACATTGAATCGTTTCAAGAAAGCAATTGGTTATGTAATGATCTAATGTTCGGATACGTTTTGCCAGATAAACCAAATATGTTCATGAAGGACTATGCTCAATATAGGGCATTTTACTGTGGACTTTGTAAATCAATCGGCAAGAAGTGTTCTCAACCAATGCGCTTTACAACAAATTACGATATTACATTCCTAAATGTCCTATATCATTCTGTCTTTGACAAGGAAGTTGAGATTAAGAAAGAAGGATGCATTTTAAACCCATTTGTTAAGAAACCTATCGTTAAAGACGATGAATTGACTAGAGATATCATAGATGTAAATAACATTTTAGGGCATTATAAATGCGTAGACGACATTTTGGATAATAAATCGAAGGCCAAGTGGATGTTCGATAAAATGTTGCTTAAAAAGCATTATAGACGCTCAAAAAAGAAATTCAACAAAATAGATAGTCTTGTAAATTCAGGATACGAAAAGTTGAGAGCACTAGAAAAAGACAATTGTGCATCTGTAGATAGAGTAGCAGATCCATTTGCAAATATTATGAAGGGAATAACAAAAGAGTTATTCAAAGAAAAATATAGCGAAGATTTAGGCAATATGATGTATGCTCTTGGAAAGTGGGTTTATATCGTAGATGCCATCGATGATATTGATACTGATTATAAAGAGAAAAAGTTTAATTTATTTTTAGTTCAATATGATTATATAGATAAGAAGACTTTTCTTATTGAAAAGCACGACGAGTTAGAATTTGTTTTAAAGAATTGCGAAAACACAATAAGCGAATCTTTTAACAACATAAAGCTAACAAGATATGAAGGAGTATTAACAAATATTTTGTGGTACGGCATTAAAGCTAAAACTCAAGATATTTTGACAAGGAGTGAACCATGCAAAAAAATTCGTATTTAATATTGGGTTTAAAACCTGGTGCTACTAAAGACGAAATTGAAGAAGCATATAGAGCAATGAAAGCAAAGTATCAAGAATTGCGCTTTGAAGAAGGCTCAATTGGTACTAATGCTGCCAAAATGTTGGACAAGATTGAAGTGGCTTATGAAGAGTGCTTAATGGACGTTCAAGATAGAGAATCTCAAGAAACCTATGGATCTTCTTATGGTGAAGTGGAATCTTTGATAAGAGATAAGAAGCTTGATGAGGCTCAAGAAATCTTAGATAAGATGGAAACAAGAGATGCTGAATGGCACTATCAACAAGCTAACATTTATTTCAAAAAACAATGGCAATCAGAAGCAAAGGTTCAACTTGAAATTGCTTGTGATTTAGACCCAGCAAATCAAAAATATAAAGATACTTTAGAAAGATTGAAGAAAGTTATGAATCAAGCATCTTCTGGAGCATCTTCATCAACAAATAACAATCAAGGTCAACAAGGAGAAAGAGCAGGTTATTCAAATCCTGCATACGCTAAAGATAGAAGCTCAGATGAAACAGCCGCAGCTTGCTGTAACGCTTTATCTTGCGCATGTTGTGCGGACACATGTTGTGAATGCGCAGGATGTGATTTAATCCCATGTTGTTAAAATGCGAAAGTTAACATCTAAAGAAGTAGCATTATCTGGTGTATCAGCAGCGCTTGCAATAGTCTTTATTGTAGGCGCTATTTATATTCCTGTGGCAACTGTCACATTTTATGTATTATCAGCACTTTCAATATCGCTTCCATTGATAAAAAGACACATAGTGTCTTCAATCTTATCTTATGTGGCTGCAGCGCTTATTGCATTCTTTGTTGGACATGTTAAATTGTTGCCATTTGTATTCTTCTATGGATTATATGCAATTATTACTTGGCTTTTAGATTTCTATTTCTATGAAAAGTGCACATTCAAGCCTTGGATAAAGATAGCAATTATAGTTGTTGTGAAATTAGCATATTTTGCTTTGATGTTTTGGGCATTAGTTGCACTAATGAGTTTGACATTAACAAGCTTTGAGGTGTTTAATATTACGTGGACTTGGCCAACACTAATTTTTTGTGCTCTTATAATATTCATATTATACGATATCATTTATAGAGAAGTGTTCAAGTTAATTAAGAGACTTTTGGAGAAGAGAATAAATTGAACGAGAAAGTTAAAATAGCAACAAAAGATCTAGTTAAGATAGCGCTATCAATTGCGCTTATTGTTGTTGGCTCTCTAATCAAGATTCCAATTGGTATTGTACCAATTACTCTTCAAATGTTCATGTGCTTCACAATTACTCTTTTATTAGATAGAAAAGCATTTATCGCAATAGCTATATATATCGCGATGGGACTTGCTGGACTTCCAGTATTTACAACAGGAGGTGGCCCATCATATGTGCTTATGCCAACATTTGGATATTTGCTAGGATTTTTATTTGGAAGCATTATTATTGGTAATATATTACCAACAGTTAAAGATAAAAAGTATGTAAACATATTAATGCTAGTTTTAGCATACGAGGCAATTGTATATATTTTCGGCCTTGGATATTGGGCAATTTTATACAACTTCATCGTAAATAAAAGTTTGAGTGCATACACATTATTTGTATCAGGATTTTTAGTATTTATTCCTACAGATTTGTTCTGGTGCTTCTTGTCTGCATTTATCTACAAAAAGATGGAGCCAAGATTACAATATAATCACTCATAATCGTATAAAATTCCTGTTATTTTTTTAACTAACTTCACAAAATAAATTATATTTATCTTGCCTATATACGAGTGTATATAGTATAATTGACTATGTTAAAAAATTTTTATACACAGGAGATAAAAAACCATGTTTGATGCAAGCAAAATTACTAATAAGAAAGTATTAGAATTTATTCAAAGCAGAATTGATTTGTGTAAGCCAGCAGACGTTGTATTAATCGACGGATCTGAAGAACTATACAAAGCATTAACAGATGAAGCAATTGCTACTGGAGAAATGATTAAGTTAAATGATAAGACATTACCAGGATGCTTACTACATAGAACAAGACCAAACGACGTTGCTCGTGTAGAAGCTAGAACTTTCATTTGCTCAAGAAAGCAAGAGGATGCAGGTCCAACAAACAATTGGATGGATCCAAAAGAAATGTATGCTAAATTAAATGGCATCCTTGATGGTGCATATAAAGGCAGAACAATGTACATCATCCCATTCTCAATGGGTCCAGTAGGCGGTCCTATCTCTAAGATTGGTATCGAACTTACAGATTCTATCTACGTTGTTCTAAACATGAAGATTATGACAAGAGTTGGTATGGACGTTCTTAAGGCTCTAGGAGACAGCAATGACTTCGTTAGAGGAACACACGCTAAGTGCGACGTTGATCCAGAACAAAGATATATCACACAATTCCCAGAAGATAATGCAATTATCTCTGTAAACAGTGCTTACGGCGGTAACGTATTACTAGGAAAGAAGTGCTTCGCTCTAAGAATTGCTTCTTACCAAGGTAAGAACGAAATGTGGCAAGCTGAACACATGTTAATCCTAGGAATTGAAAGACCAGGCAAGCCAATCACATATATGTGCGCTGCATTCCCATCAGCTTGTGGTAAGACAAACTTAGCTATGTTAATTCCACCAAAGGGATTCCAAGCAAAGGGATACAAAGTATTCACAGTAGGTGATGATATCGCTTGGATTAAGAAGGGACCAGATGGCAGACTATACGCTATTAACCCAGAAAACGGATTCTTCGGCGTTGCTCCAGGTACAAACTCTCATTCTAACTACAATGCTTTAATGTCTACAAAGAAGAACGCAATCTTCACAAACGTAGCATATAACCCAGAAACAAAGGAAGTATGGTGGGAAGCTCTAGAGAAAGATGCTCCAGATAAGAAGAAGCCATCATTCCTAATCGATTGGACAGGTAAGGATTGGACACCAGATATGGTAGATGCTGATGGCAAGCCAGTTAAGGCAGCTCATCCAAACTCAAGATTCACAGCTCCAGCTATCAACTGCCCATGTATCTCTCCAGAATTCGAAAATGGTGCAGGCGTTCCAATTTCTGCATTCATCTTCGGCGGAAGAAGACCTACAACAGTTCCACTAGT
>JAEEGL013626816.1_pt1 | contig 13744 bp, 8 predicted proteins | sample 9134231 | NCBI WGS metagenome assembly JAEEGL01 (sample SAMN16246548, study PRJNA631951) | gut metagenome | biome: gut microbiome; feature: rumen; material: fiber-attached | host: Bos | place: Iran: Karaj | collected 2018-10 | reverse complement strand
TATCCGCCAGCTCCATGCACAGGCCGGTGTCAACGTCACCGCTTCGCACAACCCGAAGGAGTACAATGGCTACAAGGCATACTGGGACGACGGTGCACAGGTGCTCGCTCCACACGACAAGGGCATCATCGACGAGGTGAACAAGGTGAAGATCGACGACGTGAAGTTCGAGCCTAACAAAGACCTCATAGAGATCATCGGCGGCGATATGGACTGGGACTATCTGCAGGCTGTGAAAGAGGCAATGGTCGATCAGGATGTGATTCTCCGCAACAAAGACCTCAACATTGTTTACTCGCCTATGCATGGTGCAGGACGCGTGCTGGTGCCCGAGGCATTGCGTTCGTGGGGATTCCAGAACATACACGTGGTGCCCGAGCAGATGGTTATCGACGGTAACTTCCCCACAGTAATATCTCCAAACCCTGAGAATGCCGAGGCAATGACAATGGGTATGAATCTGGGTACGAAGTTGAATGCCGACCTGGTGATTGCCAGCGACCCCGATGCCGACCGACTGGCTATTGTATGCCGCAACAAGAAAGGTGAGTGGGAGATACTCAACGGCAACCAGACGTGCATGATGTTCTCGTGGTATATCATCGCCAACAAGAAGAAACTTGGGCAACTGAAGGGCAATGAGTTCCTCGTGAAGACTATCGTCACTACAGAGGTGATACGCAAGATTGCCGAGAAGAATGGCGTGGAGCTGCACGACTGCTACACAGGATTCAAATGGATTGCCAACGAGATACGCGTCAACGAGGGTAAGAAGAAATACATCGGTGGCGGTGAAGAGAGCTTCGGATTCCTGCCATTCGATAAGGTGCGCGACAAGGATTCACCGGCATCTATCTGCCTGATATGTGAGATTGCGGCATGGGCAAGAGATAACGGCAAGACACTCTACGACCTGCTCATGGATATCTATCTCGAGTACGGCTTCTCGCACGAGTTCACCATCAATGTCGTACGTCCAGGTAAGACAGGTGCCGACGAGATTCGTCAGATGATGGAGAATTATCGCAACAATCCTCCAAAGGAGCTTGGCGGCTCTGTCATCGCTTTTGCACGCGACTTCAGCACCCTCATCCAGACGAATGCCGACGGCAGCACCCAGAAACTTGACATGCCCGACACGAGCAATGTGCTGCAGTGGTTCTGCAATGATGGAACAAAGGTGAGTGTTCGCCCGTCAGGCACTGAGCCGAAGATTAAATTCTATCTTGAGGTTAAGGGCTCGATGAAGTGCGAAGGCTGCTATGAGCGTTGCATGAACGAGAGCGTTGAGAAGATTGCGGCTATCAAGAAGAGCCTGGGATTGGAGTAAATTTAAAAGGTGAAAGACTATCCGGCAATTCCTGTAACCACGGAAAGCCGGATAATCCAAAACCTGATATATCCCAATCATGCCAAAATATAAAGTAGCAAAGAAAAGAGACGTCTTTAGGAGGAGCCTGGCAAAAGACATGGTCAAGGAGATTGACCGCAAAATATACAAGACGCTTCTTAAAGACAAGAAATACAAACTGCACGACTATCGCATTGGTATGCTCGCTGACGACATCGGAATCAGTGAGCGTATCGTTGCGCTTGCTATTGCCCAGTGCCACGACATGCATTATCACGATTTGCTCAATAAGATGCGTGCCGAGGAAGCCATCGCCATCATGAGACGACGGAGAGAGGAGGGGATTAGCATGAGTGATGTCGCACTACTTGCCGGCTTTGGCACAAGAATGAGTATGTACAAGACTTTCTATAAGTTTTACGGTATGACACCGAAAGAGTATAAAGCAAAACATATTGAAGGTATAAGCGAGCCTGTTGTTGACGACAATAAGGATTTCCACTGTCAGGATGAGCACTTTGCCGACATACAGATGTTGAGGTTTAGGCTTGGAGGATTCGATGCACTGACCCAACGACAGAAAATCTACATCTACTGGCTTGCTCAAGCAGCACTTGCCGGTAGAGATATCACATTTGATCAGCATGGGAAGTACAATATCCTTATAAGGAAAACACTTGAGACAATTCTTCTACACTACTCTGGTGACAGGAGAAAACGCGATTTCAAGAAACTTGAAATTTACCTTAAGAGGGTATGGTTTGCTAATGGCATTTACCATCACTATTCGAACGAAAAGTTTACCCCTGACTTCTCAAAGGAGTTCTTTAAGCAAGCGCTTAAAAATATTGACAGTAAACTTGTTGCATTTGTTGGTATGAATGCCGATGCTATATATGATACGGTGTCTGACGTGATGTTTGATAGCAATGTTTTGCCGAAACTTGTTAATCAGTCTGATGGTGCCGATGTGGTGAAGACATCGGCTGTGAACTACTATGATAATGTGACGCAAGATGAAGTTGAACACTTCTACGGCAGAAAGCGTCGCAGAGACGGAAAAGTATCGTGGGGACTTAACTCAAAGCTCATAAAAGACGATAACGGAATACGGGAAGATGTGTGGAAGTCAGGTGGCACTTATGGCAACGTGATAGATATGATAGTGTCGTATCTGCGTAAAGCCATACCATATGCCGATTCTGCAAAGCAGAAAGAGGTGATTTCTTCGCTTATAGACTACTATCTCACTGGCAATCTGAAGAAGTTTGATGAGTATAGTATCAAATGGGTGAAAGAGCAATCAGGTGCAGTGGATTTCATCAATGGTTTCATTGAAGTATATGACGACCCTCTCGGGATGAAAGGCACATGGGAAGGACTTGTGGAGTATGTTGACAACGAAGCAACCAAGCGCACTGCCATTATCAGCGACAACGCACAGTGGTTTGAGGACAACTCTCCTGTTGACAAGCGCTTTAAACGTAGTAAAGTAAAGGGTGTCGTTTCACGAGTTATCAGGGCTGCGATGCTTGGTGGCGATGAATATCCAGCCTCTGCGATAGGGATAAACCTGCCCAACGCAAATTGGATTAGGGAAAAATATGGCTCGAAGAGTATAACGATAAGTAACCTGACGGAGGCATATTCAAATGCTGCACGGGGCAATGGATTCTATGAGGAATTCGTTATCGACAAAGATACTTTGGAGATGATAAAGAAATATGGTGACAGATGTGATGACTTGCATACTGATCTTCACGAATGTGTAGGGCACGGCAGCGGTAGGATGCTCAAGGGAATAAGTCAGGAAATGCTCAAGACTTACGGTAATACGATAGAAGAAGCAAGGGCTGATTTATTCGGTCTTTACTACATTGCTGATGAGAAGTTGGTGGAGCTAGGATTGTTGCCGGATAAAGAAGCATTTAAAGCACATTACTATTCATATCTGATGAATGGTTGCCTCACGCAACTTGTCAGGCTCAAAGACGGTGAGGAGATTGAAGAAGCACACATGCGCAACAGGGCACTTATCGCACGTTGGGTATTAGATAACTGTGACGGTGCGGCAGAGATTGTGAAGATTTCGAACAAAAGTTTTCTACAGATAAACGATTACACAAAGTTGCGCACTTGTTTTGCAACACTTCTTGCTGAGATTCAACGCATAAAGAGTGAAGGCGACTACACCGCTGCACGCAACATTGTGGAGGATTATGGAGTGAAGGTGGACAAGAAACTGCATAAAGAGATGCGTATGCGCTACAAAAGGCTTCATATTGCTCCATATAAGGGCTTTATAAATCCGACATTAGTGCCTCTTTATAACGGACGCGGAGATGTTGTGGATGTAAAAGTGGAGTATAGTGAGTCATATTCAGAGCAGATGTTGAGATATAGTAAGGAATTCGGAATACTATGAATGAGAAGACACACGAAACAATAAGAAAGATAAAAGCCTCTTTCAGGGGACGCATGAACGGCATTGCTTCGAAATCTATGTCGGAGAAGGGTTTATCGTATAAAATCAATTGGGGAATTCCTCTTCCGGAACTGAAGCAGATCGCAGGCAAGATTGAGTATGACTACGACTTGGTGATAGAGTTGTGGAAAGAGAATATTCGCGAATGTAAGATACTTGCCACGCTCATTTCTGCATCGAATCCGCTACCTGAGGAAGTGGCAGAGATTTGGATTGAGGATGTTGATAATCAGGAGTTGGCAGAGATGCTTGCTTTCAATACACTTCATTTGCAATCGTATGCCTCGGAAATCGCTTTCAGATGGATTGCCACTGATGAGATATATAAGAAGATTTGCGGTTATTCCATTCTCGGCCGCATGTTTATAAATGGTAGTATCCCCGATGCAAGGGGGATTAATGAGCTTATCGATCAGGCATCTGTGGCGTTGAGAGATGATAATGCCGGTGTAAGACATGCTGCTTATAATTGCCTGGTAAGGTTTGCAGATGTCGATGAAGAATGTGGCGATATAGTTAAAAAGTCGATGAATAATTCGGGGATTGAAGATTTTCTGTGAATAAAGCATGTTTATTTGACAAAAATAGCTTAACTTTGCATTGATTGTTACAGTGGAGTTTTATGGAAGCCGAACAACTCATAGTTTTACATCAGAAACTTGACGAGTATCTTGCGAGCACAAAGGGGCGCAGGACACCTGAGCGCTATTCCATACTTGATGCTTGCTATGAGGAAAAAGGTATGTTCACCATGCAGGAGCTGAACGAAAGACTGGAAAAGAAAATGTTTCGTGTCAGCAGGGCTACATTATATAATACACTGAATCTTCTTGTCTCACTTAGACTTGTATTGAGGCATAACTTTGCCGACATAACAAAATATGAGCCTGCTTACATGGCGAGTAGTCATCTGTGGCAGATTTGTTCTATGTGCGGAAAAATATCTGAAGTTAATTCGCAGTTGTTGTCAAAGACTATACAACAGGTGAAGTTCAGACGATTTAAACAAGAAAGATACACATTGTTTGCTTATGGCATATGTAGTTCTTGCCAGGCAAAATTAACGCGTAAGAAAGCATCAAAACAAAAGAAAATATGAATAAAGGAAAAGTTGATATCCTCTTGGGATTGCAATGGGGTGACGAAGGAAAAGGCAAAGTTGTCGATGTACTCACACCTCGTTACGATGTTATAGCAAGGTTTCAGGGCGGGCCAAACGCAGGACATACTCTTGAGTTCAATGGCAGTAAATACGTTTTGAGAAGCATACCATCTGGAATATTCCAAGGCGATAAGATTAATATAATAGGTAGTGGAGTTGTGCTTGCCCCAGATTTGTTCATGGAAGAGGCTATGGCTTTGGAGAATAGCGGACACCTGAACAAGAAAAACTTGTATATTTCAAAGAAGGCTCACTTGATAATGCCTACCCACAGAATTCTCGACAAAGCTTACGAGCAACAGAAAGGTAAGTCGAAAGTGGGCACTACCGGTAAGGGTATAGGCCCGACATATACCGATAAGATTTCACGAAACGGACTTAGAGTAGGGGATATCTTCTGCAATTTTGAAGAGAAATACAAAGCCCATAAGTCGCGCCACGAGCAGATATTACACTCATTAGGGTTTGACGATTACGACATCGATGATGTTGAGAAGAAATGGTTTGAAGGCATTGAATACCTGAAGCAATTTCCGATAGTTGATGCTGAGCATGTGATTAACCGCATGATTGCCGAAGGAAAGAATATCCTTTGTGAAGGTGCGCAAGGCACTATGCTTGACATCGACTATGGCAGTTATCCTTTTGTGACATCATCAAATACTATCTCTTCAGGAGCTTGTATCGGACTTGGTGTGGCTCCTCAGAAGATAGATCAGGTGTTTGGCATTATGAAAGCCTATTGCACAAGAGTCGGCGCAGGGCCTTTCCCTACAGAATTGTTCGATGACGATGGTAAGAAGATTCGTGATATCGGTCACGAATATGGAGCCGTGACAGGGCGTGAGCGCAGATGTGGATGGATTGATCTTGTTGCACTTAGATATTCAATAATGATAAACGGTGTTACTCAATTGATAATGATGAAAGGCGACGTGCTTGATGAATTCGATACTATAAAAGCATGTGTAGCATACGAGAAAAATGGTGAGTGCATCGAAGACTTTCCGTTTGACATAGATAATGTCAAGCCTATTTACAAAGAGATAAAAGGTTGGAAAAAGTCGCTTTCAAATACAAAGAGTAGGGGAGAGCTGCCACAGGAGTTCCTCGACTATGTGGATTTCCTTGAGAAGAATCTTGGAGTACCTATTAAGATAATATCTGTGGGCCCCGATCGTGAACAGACAATAGAATCATAACGACAAAACAATGAAACCATCAATACCTAAAGGAACGAGAGACTTTTCACCAAAAGAAATGGCTCGTCGTAACTATATTTTCAGTACCATACGCGATGTATTCTCGAAATACGGATTTCAACAGATAGAGACACCCGCTCAGGAAACATTACAGACTTTATTGGGGAAATACGGTGAAGAGGGAGATAAACTCCTTTTTAGGATTCTTAATTCTGGTGATTATCTGGCAAAAACATCTCAGGAAGATTTGAATGAGAGGAATTCACTTCGGCTTTCAAATCAAATATGTGAAAAAGGACTTAGGTATGACCTTACAGTGCCTTTCGCACGATATGTTGTGATGCATAGAGAAGAGATACAGATTCCATTCAAACGCTATCAGATACAACCGGTTTGGAGAGCTGATCGCCCTCAGAAAGGTCGTTATAGAGAGTTTTATCAATGCGATGCTGATATTGTGGGTTCTGATTCACTGCTTAATGAGATTGAACTGATACAGATAGCAGACGATGTGTTTAGCAGATTGAAACTAAACGTAGCCATAAAACTGAATAACAGGAAGATATTGACTGGAATTGCTGAGTATATAGGTGAAGCTGAACATATTGTCGATATTACTGTTGCGATTGATAAACTTGATAAGATAGGTATTGACAATGTAAACCAAGAATTGCAGGATAGGGGGTTGTCAACCTCTTCAATTGAGAAACTGCAGCCGATACTAGGTTTAACAGGAGATACAGATGCGAAATTAGACAATTTGTCACTTATTCTGAAAGATTCAGAAATCGGCATGCTGGGAATCTCAGAAATGAGATACATCTTCTCAATGGCGAAAAAGTTAAATTTAGTTAACGAAATCGAACTGGATCTAACTTTAGCACGCGGTTTGAACTATTACACAGGTACAATTATTGAGATAAAATCACTTGATTATTCTATTGGAAGTATCAGTGGCGGTGGTAGATACGACAATCTAACCGGTATTTTTGGGATGCCTGGTTTGAGTGGTGTTGGCATATCTTTTGGTGCTGATCGTATTTATGATGCTCTGGATGGTTTAGGGTTATATCCTGAAAACTTGGATGTAACTACGAAAGTTATCTTCCTTAACTTTGGTGAAAACGAAATTAACCACATCATGCCATTGGCTTGGCAATTGAGAAAAAATGGTGTTGCCACGGAAATATATCCAGAGTCCACAAAGATAAAGAAACAAATGTCGTACGCAAATACTAAAGGAATTCCGTTTGTGGCAATTATCGGTGAAAATGAAATCAAAGATAATAAAGTAACATTGAAGAATATGCTTGATGGATCACAGAGTTTGCTTTCAACACAAGAATTCCTCGATTATTTTCAAGAATAAGTATATTTTTTAATAATTGCATACTTTTCTTATACTGCATTATGCATGGCACTGATAGCATTTTATCAGTGCTTTATTTTATATCCCATAATCACAGTTATGATAAATAGATTTGGTGTAAAAATAATTGCATAGGATAACGTGTCCCCTATGCAATTAAAAAATAATTAAATAAAGTATTATCGAGCGATTGTTACTATGAGTGATGCAAGCGATGTTAAAATACTGATTACAGAGAACCAAATAGTTGTAGACTGTCCTATTGTAGAGTTGTTAGCTCTAACTTTATTTGGTTCAACATATATAACATCATTTTGCTGAACATAATAATATGGAGAATTAATTAAGTTCGCATCTTTAAGATCAATTTTGTGAACAGATTTCTTACCTGTTGCATCCTCACGCAATAGTAAGATATTATCACGTCTTCCATACAAAGTAAGGTCACCTGCCTGCGCAAGAGCCTCTAATACCGACATCTTTTCAGAAGTTACAGGGAATACTCCTGGACGATTAACCTCACCGGTTACAGTCACTCTATAGCTTGACATCCTGACAGTAACGATTGGAAGCTCGTTAAACTCAGGACTAATCTTTTCAAGAATCATTTTTTCACATTCCGTCTTTGTAAGTCCTTGGACGTGAATTGTTCCGAGTTTTGGGAAGTTGATATCACCATTATTATCCACCAAGTATGATTGCAACATTGACGAGCCTGTTGATAATTGGTTATTAGACATCGTGTTTTGCACTGTCTGGTTATATGGTGCTGAAGTAATTGGATCAGAACTGAAAACAGTTATTGACAATATGTCCTTGGGCATAATACGAGCATCGTAAAGCCCTGCACTATTGCTCAAGTCAACCTCGTCAATGTTTTGAAAATAAACGATTTTCTTACTTCCTGCACAACTTGCCAGAAACAAAATGACTGACGATACAAGAAAGATATTCTTCAATGTTCTCATAATAATGTGTTTTTAATTGTTTTATTTGTTGCAAAGTTAATTATATATTTTTAATAAAATGCAAAACATTTAAGATAAATTTTCTATTATCATATTAAAATTTACCACCCCTACTCCATCTTTAACCAAAGAAAAACCAACTGAAAAGACAAAAAAGCATTGATTTATTTTGATTTATCTTATATTTAAAGTAATTTTGCACCCACTAATAAAAAATAACAAAATGATGATTAAAAAAGTACTTTTTGCATTATTGTTAGCGCAGTCGATGACAGTTGGCGCACAAGAAAAGAAATCATGGATTAGCAATGTTAAATTGAGCGGTTACGGTATGGTACAGTATCAGTATAATGGTAATGAGAGTACCGCTGCCGACGAACATGGCACTAACAAATCAAATTCTTTTAACCTACGTTTAGCACGTTTTACACTTGATGGTAGAGTTCTTGAGGATTTCTATTGGAAAGCACAAGTGCAGTTTAATGGTAACACATCTACCTTGGGTTCTTCACCAAGAGTTGTAGACTTATTTGCAGAATGGCAGAAACTGGATTTTTTCAAGATAAAGGTTGGCCAGTTCAAACGTCCATTTACATTCGAAAACCCAATGCATCCAATTGATCAGGGCTTTATGTCTTATAGTCAGAATATCAGTGCTTTAGCTGGTTTCTCTGATCGTGCAGGTGCTCATGCATCAAATGGTCGTGACATCGGTATTCAATTGCAGGGTGACTTCCTGAAGAATAAGAATGGCCGTGATCTTCTTCATTATCAGGTTGGTGTCTTCAACGGACAAGGAATTAATGTCTCTGATGTTGACCAGCAGAAAGACCTTATTGGCGGCATGTGGTTTATGCCGATTAAAGGTATGAGAATCGGAGCATTTGGATGGACAGGTTCATATGCTCGTAAGGGAACATGGACAGAGGATGGTGAAACAAAGAGTGGTACGCGTAGTCTTCAGCAGCGTCGCTATGCTATCTCTGCAGAGTACAAAGCAGACGATTGGACTCTTCGTTCGGAATACATTCATTCTACAGGTTATGCATTTGCTACAAGATATCAGAATGCCAGCGATGCAAAAGACTGCACCCTTTCTGGTAACGGCGACAAGGCTGATGGCGTTTATGCACTCGTCATTGCTCCTGTCATAAAGAATAAGGTTCACGCAAAAGCTCGCTACGATATGTATCGTTCTAATGCAGAATGGAACAAAGCCAAGACTTTCTATGAAATAGGAGCCGACTATATGTTCCACAAGAATTTCCAGATTAATGTCGAATATGCACTTGTTAACGACCGCAGTCTTGCTAAGCATAACTATTCGATGTTTGATGTAGAGGTAGATTGGAGATTTTGATTCCCCTACTCCACACGTGATTATTATAAAAAATTAATACTACAAATTTACTTTTATTTATGAACAACATTCCAAGTGTTTTTTGGCTTGTTCCTGTCGCATCAATTGTTGCGCTCAGTATGGCTTGGTATTTCTTCAAGTCGATGATGAGCGCTGATGAGGGAACGCCACGAATGAGAGAAATTGCTAAGTATGTCAGAGATGGAGCGATGGCATATCTTAAGCAGCAGTACAAAGTTGTAACGTACGTGTTTATTGTATTGTGTATCGTATTTGCCTTTATGGCTTATGTGCTCAAGGCGCAAAACCCATGGGTACCATTTGCATTCTTAACAGGAGGATTCTTCTCTGGTCTTGCAGGCTTCTTCGGCATGAAGACAGCGACTTATGCTTCTGGTCGCACAGCTAATGCTGCTCGTAAGAGTCTCGATGCAGGCTTAAAGATAGCTTTCCGTTCAGGTGCTGTGATGGGACTTACGGTTGTGGGACTTGGTCTTCTTGATATTGCAATATGGTTTGTCGTACTGAATATTTTCGATGCCGACGGACTCATTTCTATCACAACAACAATGCTTACTTTTGGAATGGGTGCTTCTACCCAAGCATTGTTTGCTCGTGTCGGTGGTGGTATTTATACAAAGGCTGCCGATGTTGGTGCGGATATCGTTGGTAAAGTCGAGGCTGACATTCCCGAGGATGACCCACGCAACCCTGCAACTATTGCCGACAACGTTGGTGACAATGTTGGTGATGTGGCTGGTATGGGCGCTGACCTCTACGAAAGCTATTGCGGTTCGGTTCTTTCTACTGCAGCTCTTGGTGCATCTGCATTCGCAGCAAGTCAGGCTGATGGTATGCAGTTGAAGGCTGTTATTGCTCCTATGCTTATTGCTGCTGTGGGCGTATTCCTTTCGTTGTTAGGCATATTCCTCGTTCGTACAAAAGAAGGAGCTTCAATGCGTGACCTGCTGAAATCACTTTCATTGGGTACTAATGTCAGTGCAGTGCTAATTGCTGTCGCAACATTCTTCATTCTCTATTTGCTTGGAATCGAGAACTGGCTTGGCCTGTCATTCTCAGTGATCTCTGGTCTCGCAGCTGGTGTGATCATCGGACAGGCAACAGAGTACTATACTTCACACAGTTATAAGCCGACTCAGAAGATTTCTGAGGCAGGACTTACTGGTTCTGCAACCGTTATTATAAAAGGTATAGGCACCGGTATGATTTCTACATGCATTCCTGTACTCACTATTGGTGTTGCAATCGTTATGAGTTATCTTTTTGCCAATGGCTTCGATCTGTCAATGTCTTCGGCAAGTCTCTCACATGGCCTTTATGGTATTGGCATAGCAGCTGTAGGTATGCTCTCTACTCTTGGCATAACACTCGCAACCGATGCTTATGGTCCTATTGCTGACAATGCTGGCGGTAATGCCGAAATGAGCAAGCTTGGTGAGGATGTACGTCATCGCACCGATGCTCTCGATGCTCTTGGCAATACTACTGCTGCCACAGGTAAAGGCTTTGCAATCGGTTCTGCTGCACTCACAGCTCTGGCTTTGCTCGCTTCATATATTGAGGAGATTAAGATTGCCATGACACGTGCCGGAGAGACACTTACAAACCTTCAGGGCGATGTCATTAATGCATCTGACGCAACTATTCCCGACTTCATGAATTTCTTCCAGGTTAACCTGATGAATCCCAAGGTTCTTGTCGGTGCGTTTATCGGTGCAATGGCAGCTTTCCTCTTCTGTGGACTTACGATGGAAGCTGTCGGACGTGCTGCTCAGAAGATGGTTGTAGAGGTACGCCGTCAGTTCAAGGAGATTGCCGGAATACTTGAGGGTACAGGTACTCCCGACTATAGCCGTTGTGTTGAGATTTCCACACGTGCTGCTCAGCACGAGATGATTTTCCCGTCAATCCTTGCCATTATCATCCCTATCATTGTTGGATGTGTTCTTGGCGTTGCTGGAGTGCTCGGTCTCCTCGTAGGTGGACTTGCAGGAGGCTTTACCCTTGCTATCTTCATGGCTAATGCCGGAGGTGCATGGGACAATGCGAAGAAGAATGTTGAGGAAGGTAACTTTGGCGGCAAAGGCAGCTTTGCTCACAAAGCTACAATCGTTGGCGATACTGTCGGTGATCCTTTCAAAGACACTAGTGGTCCGTCGCTCAACATCCTTATAAAACTGATGTCGATGGTAAGCATTGTTATGGCAGGACTTACCGTTGCATTCATGTAACAACCATAGCAGGATCGGATGAGTATTGAAGACTAATCTGGTCCTGCTATTTACTTCTAATCTACAATTTATTAAACATGAAACATGATCATCATCATAGGCACGAAGACGACGCTGCCGTTTTCGTCAGGAAAACAAAAAGTGCGAGGAAAAGACGCAAGGCCTTGGAGAAAGGTTTATTTGCATTCCTTTGCGTTCTTGCAGTTGTAATCGTTGCCTATGCAGTTTACATTTATATCTAGTATATAAAAAACAATCGAGGGTGTAGCTTTTGTTACACCCTCGATTATTATTTGTCTAAGAAATGGTCGGTGCGAGTTGGAGAATATAGTTCCCACAACGACGCTGTTGCCCAACCTGGTGCAAAATAATTATTGTAAAAGCCGCGACCGTTTTTACCATAGTCCCAATCGGTACTTTGTATAAATTCCGGATAGTATCCTTCAACCGCAATACCACATAGCCGTCCTTCAACTGGCAGAAGTTGATTCAATGACGAATAGATGATTTCGTTCATTCTAATGAAACGCGGTTCTCCACATGTCTTTCCTAACCAATCAACAATGTGTGCCAATTCAAAAACAAACACGTCTGCACAATTGTTTTCCACCGACACATTACCCCATCCGCGTGTCTTTAGTCCGAGATCGCCAAGCATTTGTCCCTGTGCATAAGGGATGTCCCATAAATAGTACCACGACAATGCAAAATATGCTGCTTGTCGGCAGAGATCTATATAATGATGCTGCTCCTTTCCTCGTGTTACTTTTGCAAGATAATATGTAGCGGTCACAGCAGCTATGGCAGCTTCTTTATCTTCGCAGTTGGCATCGAGTGTAGAAGAAAAATAATCGCTTTTTGAGATTATATTACGCTCAAGGTAATCAACCGTACGTTTAGCTGCCACCAAATACTTTTTCTCTCCGAAATATCTATATCCCATGACCAAAGCAGATGTTGCCGAAGGCGTAGAGCCTCCACTGCTATCTATATCGCTACCGTCATCATGGAATTTTCGCGCATAGTGTCCGTCGTCTTTCAGAAGCGTTAGCAGATTATCTAACAATGTCCGCATGCGTTCCTCCCATTGTTTATGCAGGCGATTGTGCTCTTTCTCGTATTTCAGGTATAAAAGTACAGCATAGATTGCTTCCGATTGTTGGCGAATACTATGTACAACATCTTTATCTGCAGGCATTCCTCTATTGAAGTCGATATCATCGTAGAAATAACCTTTCTGAGTGAAGCCATGTTGCAGAAAGCTTTCCATAATGGCCTGACCATTTATGACAAGGTCCGATTGCAATGTCTGCTCGCCATACTCAATGGCATTAAACGCATTCAGCAGGACTCTACCACAGAAGCCAATCTGTACGATAGGCGCACTTTCGCATTTATCAATTAGAAGCCCTAATCCTGAATGATACTTCAGTGGATACTTATCTACATACGCTTGTCTGAAATAGTTTGCCATCTGCGCTTTCATCTCATCAGGTGTATATAATGGATCAACCGTTTGCGGGTTAATCTCATCGAAGCAATATTCCCACATTCGACTCACAAAACTACCATAATCGTTTGCTTTCATACCATTT
>JAEEGL012660537.1_pt1 | contig 13744 bp, 11 predicted proteins | sample 9134231 | NCBI WGS metagenome assembly JAEEGL01 (sample SAMN16246548, study PRJNA631951) | gut metagenome | biome: gut microbiome; feature: rumen; material: fiber-attached | host: Bos | place: Iran: Karaj | collected 2018-10 | reverse complement strand
GCTCACAGTACGGATACTTGGAACAGCAGGCTGTTACATCGTAGTCAAAGGTCAGTCTTTCCACTGCGGGAGTTTCATATGCAACCTTCATTCTCAAATTCCCCTTCCTCAAATCGTCCATCTATCACATTCCAATTAATGACCATTTTGTATTCTACATGATATTTCTGGATTTGTCCATACCTTTTTTGGTTTTTATTCAGTTTTTGCATTGTTCAGCCTTCGGCGACCCGGTATTTTCGGGATCAATTCCTTCAGCAGCTTCGCCGATCCATACCCGATCAGCCCTCCCAGGCTATTACTTACCACGTCATCCAGCTCACAGAAGCCGATCCCGGCAAAGTACTGGACTGCCTCGATCGCTGCCGACAAAACAGCAGGAACAAGCAGGACGGTCCATCTCGGATACAGCCTGTACAGGATCGCACCCAGAGGAATGAAAAGCCATATGTTCCTAATGATATCGGCCCGCAGTCCACTGTTGAAAAGGATCTGCCGATAAGACCAGAACGGAATAAGCCGGATCCTTCCCTCATCGTTTTCCCGGAACATCAGGGTCACATAGGCAATGACCGCCAGATAAAGCACCAAAAGGATCCCATTCCCTTTTGGGCCGACCTGGGAAGCCATCACCACGAGAATGAGGGCAGCCGGAATGACCAGCCGCGAGTGATTGTACAGCAGATTCTTCAGATCAAAACGCTCATTTCCGTTTTCATCCAGGTAAACAGTCCGGCCTTCTTTCGTCTTAGTCCCGTACTGGCCTGCTGCCAGTGCATACGGTTTCCCGTCCGTGTCATAGTATCTTTCCGTCTCGATGGAATTATCCGCGTGAAACGTGCGCACGACCGTCGTGTATCCTTGATTGTTTGCAGCCGGATTCCCATTGACATCCAGATAGGTGATTACGGAATTCCAGCCGATCTCGTTATATTCTCTGTGTACGCCGTACTCTCCCAGGGAAAGGCTAACCGGATCTCCGTTTTCATCAAAGTAAAACTCATCTTTTACTTTGCCGCTGTAAGGGCTTTCGCCTGAGTAATATGAGCGAGCAACGGAAGCATAGCCCTGCCCGGTTTTTGTCGGTTCGCCGGATATATTCAGATATGTGATTCTGCATACATTTCCATTCTCATCATATTCATTTCGATATCCGTGTCCGTATGAATAAGTCGTTGCCGGATTTCCGTCCGGATCATAATAGTATACATATTCAAGTCGACCGGCGTCATTGTAGACACGGTCTTCCATGGCATAGCCGTATATCGTACGGATCGGTTTGCTCTCTGCGCCCAGATATACTGTCCGAATCCTTTTTTCAGATTCATTATATACACGCCGAACCGCAAAGCTTCCGTTATAATGACGCGCCGGTTTTCCCTGATCGTCAAAATACTCTGTCAGTTCCTCTGTTTCCGTATGCGTGATGATTCTCGTTGCGTAGCCGATGTTTGCGGCAACGGTTACCTTTCCGTTCTGATCCACAAAGTCTATTCTCTTTTTATCCCCCTCCTGTACGGTCACTTCTTTCAGGGAAGGCGAACTGTACTGTGATTTCGCAATTCTGGTGATGGGCATAATAAAAAGAAAAGAAGCTAGAAGAAACAGAAATAAAAACAGAAGGCCACCTGTTTTCATTCCTTTGTTTTGCATCCGTTATCCTCCGTCCATATTATAGAACTTCATTTCCTCCCTGTTGAATATATCCCACTTTCATAATGTCTGTATGATTCAACTCCCTGTTGAATTGTGCTGTTTATTATGTCTTCTTATATTCTCCGTTTTTGTATATCACAAGTCCTTTGGCTGTTTGTTTTACACCAAGCCGATCAAGAAACCGTATCTTTCTTTTAACCGCAATACGTTCTTGTTTGATCTTTTGTGATGCGTTATCTCTCTTTAATCCTCTGGCAACATATCTTCCTGCTTGATATATCCAGGCAACAGGCCTGAGTATGGCGCATTTTCTCGCAGCCTTCCAATTTGCTTTCCCGCGTGCCTGCAGCAATTTAAAAGTTGTTTTAATATTCCGCGCTCCAAAGAACACCTCTTCACCAATATATTCATCTGTCCTTTTGCTGCCAAAGTTACCGCTTGCAAGAACATAATCCAATAGTTCTTTGCAAAGATCCTTATCGGCATTCTCGCACCAATGCCGGGGTGGTAATCCGAGATAGATCTCACACATTTTTGTTGTGACGATTGCAAGAGTTTCCATTCCTGTTTGTGCAGCAATAATCCTGAATTCCGGCCATTTTTCATCCGGTAAACATTTGTTTACAAACATCATCCAATCGATGATTTGACGAAGACCAAGTCCGTGTTCCAGATGCTGACTGATATGCTCCAACAAAACAAGCCCGTTAATCGGATCCGGAAGGGAATGAGTCTCATTGATATTGTCAATGATCAGATCGTCCAGAAATTTTGCCTGATCTTTATCGTTCAGCGAGGCAAAATAATAATGCAGATCAATTTCAATGGTGTTTTTTTTCAGTGTGATTTCACGCTCATCTTCTTTTACTGTTTGATATCCGTCAGCAATGAGCTCTTGCTTGGCTTTATCAAGATCTTCTCTTCGCGTCATAATATCGATATCGCCCATCATACGGTACTCTGGATGAGGATAGTATTTGGCGGCTTCTGTTCCTTTAAGAATCACATATGGAACAGTCAATGGAAGGCTCTTCTGAGCATATAGGCACATCTCATTATAAATGATCAGTTTCAGAATATGCTCCCGCCATTTACTGCGAATATCAGGTGGCATTATTAGCTTGGACATGACAGGCGTAACAAGCAAGGAAACAGCTTGGTCCTGTGTCTCTTTGTAAATCTCTTGATTTACCTCAACAGTCCCGGTGCCCCATAAAGCCAGTTTGATTAAATCCAACATATACCTTATCCCTTCCACTCAAAAGCAATAATGAGATAGACGCTTTTTGTGATTTCACTCTATAATCTATTTGCTATGAAAAGATCCCTTTACCTCTTCAACTGTCACTGCCTCTTTTTTTCAGGATCGTTTTTATGATTCTTGGTTCGTCCTTTTTTATAATTCTATTCCTTGATCTGCTTCATATGATTTCTCGGAACGTTTATTTAATATCATATCCCAGTATTTTGCCGGTAAACCTTTATCGTTTCTTTTTACGCATATGGTATCCGATGTAAATAAATCTCCTGGTGCAATATTCTTTTTAGCAACAATTCTCTTGGTTACTACTTTTGATATCTCCTTTTCAGCAGACGTTGGTTCCTTCGTTCCGGTTCCCATGCACAGTTCAACATTGCGAATGGCTTTTACCAGTTCGGCGAATGCTTTAGGCTCAGTACTTGCGGCATGATCAGGCCCTTCCATATTGCAGCTTAACGTAAAGTGTTTTTCAATGATTCTGGCCCCTAATGCTACAGCGGCGACAGCAACTTCATTTCCGATCGTATGATCGGAATAACCAACAGGAAGATGGAATGCGTCTCTCAGCGTACACATCGCCTTCAGATTGACTTGATTATGAGGACACGGATAGCTTGTCGTACAATGCAAAATTGTTATATCAGCAGCGCCGCCTGTACGCAAAGCATTGATAGATACATCTACATCTCCCAGAGTACTCATTCCTGTACTCAGAATAATTGGTAAATGTTTACTGCCCATATATCTGAGAAAGGAGATATTCCCAATATCTCCCGAACCGACCTTAATAAAAGGTATTCCAAGCTCGACAAGAAAATCAAGGCTCTCAGGTTCATCCGCGGTTGAGGCAAAAGTAATTCCGATATCATCACAATGCTTTTTAATAATCTTGAATTCTTCATACGAAAGTTCCAGTTTTTTCAGCATATCAAATTGAGACTCTTTTACCCCGGAATTAAGTACTTGATACTCAGCCTGTTCAACATGCCGGGTAATCAGATTTTCAGTCTTCCAGGTCTGAAACTTGACCACATCTGCTCCAGCATTTTTCGCTGCATCACACAACTGCAAAGCAAGATCCAGCTTCCCGTTATGATTTACACCAGCTTCTGCAATAATAAGCGTTTTCATCTTTCTGTCCTCAATATCTGTATTTTAACAGTCTGTTCCCGAATGCCTGTATTTTGTCAGGATTATCCTTTTCCCATTGACTGCATATTCGATCATATTCATTCTGATTGAATATCCATTTTCCAATATAAAACTTCTCCTGATAAGGGCTGAAAGCTTTTTTGAATTTCAGAAGGGAATTATCCAGGGACTGATCATATCCGCCACCCAGGTGAAACTTTTTAACGCCTCTTTTGTGCATTTCTTTTGCTGCACACCATAAAAGAAGATTATTTGCACCCAAAGCAGAAAAATCATGGTCACTTCCTTCAAGGTGATAGTGCCCATATATTCCGTCAAGAAGGAATAAGGCTCCACATATCATTCTTCCGTCTTTTCTTACTGTGCCCAAAAACATTTGATTATGGCATTCAGATGCCATTCCCTTATAATATTCATTATCGAAATAATAAAAGCTTTCGGCGTTTAATCGCCTCATAGTATTGTTGTACAAGCAAACGAATTCATCCAGAGATTCAAATTCCCATTCAGTAGAGTAAACTAAACCATTCTTTTCGGCTTTACGAATCATGTTTCGATTTTTGGAAGAAATCTGCCCCATCCAAATCTGCTCTTCAGTTTTCTCTGTATCAATATATACCGTATTTCTGTCAAAAAGCACTTTCATGCTTTCTGCACACAATTCGGCGTTGTGCAGGAAGGGATGAAATCGAATAAAGCCGCATAAATATCTGTTGCTTGTAAAGTGTTCAGCAGTCTCATTCAAAGCATCACGTATCCATCCGTTATCATCCGTATTTGATATTGGTCCTCCATATCCGTATGCGGTTTCAAAATCGTAGAAATCACCTATGCTTTTCCTCAAAAAAGGCATTATCAAGGTTTTATCCTTTTCACGGCATATGATACATAAAGGCGTTGCTCCATCACTGCTGTATCTTTTCACATATGCTTCGCGGAAATAAATATCCTTTTTCTCTTCGGCGAATCCATTCAACCATTTATCCCAGCAGTCGGTAATTTCTACATGCATTTTATTAACTCCAACATACAATTCATTGAGTACCGTTTAGAATACGTATTGCTTATAGTCTTTATTCAGAAAGAGTTTTGACGTCAGCAGGTATTTATTGGCAATTAATCTTCAGTATATTTCTTTGTAAAATCTCTATGAATTTTTTCGACGTTTGTCCGGTTCCCCAATAGCTTAGGTCGTTTTTATCGGGTTTCAGGCATCTGGCTTCCTCGATTGCTTTATTAATCTCCTCTTTTGAAGAACCACTTTGTATAATATTGGCACACTGATATCTTCCTTGCTGCCTGTTTCCGATATTGACAACCGGAATGCTCAAAAAGGGAGCTTCCAGAATTCCGCTGCTGGAATTGCCAATAATAAAACTGACCTGTTTCATAGTACTGAGATATCTTATCTGGCCAAGAGAAGAAACAGCGATAAATCTTTGGGAATAATGGTTTGCTGTCTCTAAGAGAATCTGATTGATCTGATCCCCTCCCAGATCCAAATTAGCATATGTTGCAATAATCTGGAGATTATTGATTTTCAATAGGCAATCTATACAATTTCTGATGGTTTTAACATTGTGGTCCACTGATTCTCTTGTTTCGGGATGATATGTCAACAATGCCCAATCCGATCCCGCTGACAAATTCAATGATTCAGCCAGTTCTTCTCTTGAGAGCAATTTTATACGGTTAAATGCATCCAATCCCGGCTCACCAATCGCCCACACGTTCTCAGGAGATCCCGTCATCCTGATGATATTGTTGAGTGAGTCCTGTGTTGAAGGAAAATGATAAGATGCAAGCATAGTGATTGCATTCCTTACGCCATTATCGATTGCCCCCTCTGTAACATCGCCACCCGAGAAATGAATGATCGGAATCTCCATAATGAAGGCAGTACTGCAAATCGGAAGCAGTTCGTACCGGTCTCCCAAAACAACCAGATAATCAGGATCCAATTCATCCAGGGCTGCAGCAAATTTAGTTCCAATTTCACCCATTGACTGAGCTATGCTTAATTTGGATGTATTATCAATATCAACATGGATTTTCTTATCGATATGAAAGCCGTCATCCTCTATTTGTTTTACCGTAAATCCCTGCTTTTCCAAAAGATGACCGCCCGTAACAATCAATTGAAATGAGACGTCCTGCATTGCACGAACGTCCTGCATGATCCATTTCATTGGGCCATACTCTGACCGTGCAGCAGTAACAAAACATATTTTTTTCATTTATTGATTCCTCAAAATGGTTTCTGCAATCAAAAAATCAAGTTTATCGTCAATATCAACAGATCTTTCCTTCGGCATGATATAACCATATGCTTTTGATCTGAACATGGGATTACGATCCAGTTCTTTTCGTGTCACCAGATAGATAGCCCCATTCTGCCTGTAGTATTTGGGAAGCATCTGTCTGGGTAGTTCTGAATACTCGTTCTCGGCAAAATGATCCATGGAGCAGTCTTCCGGAAGTATGTCGCACCATAAAGGAGAGTGATCAGTCTCCGTAACTGAAACGACAGATTCAGCTTGCTTTTCCGTCATCATTTGAACAGCTTTCTTCACATCGTCTGAACTGCGTAAAGGAGATGTTGGCTGCAGCAGCATAACCTCATCATAGAAAGTGCCTCTCTCTTCAAAATGAAGAATCACTTCTCTTACTGCATCCCATGATCCCGCTGTATCTGTCGAATTCTTTTTCGACCTTAAAAATGATGCATCCGCTCCGTATTTCATAGAAATATCAGCATATAAGGGAGAATCCGTAGATACAAAAACCTTGTCAAACATACCGCTTTGCAGAGCGGATTCTATCGTATAAGCTATCAGAGGTTTGCCCAGCAAAGTGGTAATATTTTTGTCCTTTATTCCCTTTGAGCCACTCCGAGCTGGTATTATTGCAATTCTTTTCATAATCCTTCACCCACTATCCTTTTCCGCATCTTTTCCAGCTCGGGGATCTGTCCCATATCCATCCAGTCGTTTTCGCTGATCGGATAAGCTGCAACCTTTCTGCCTTTCTGACGTTCTTTTTCCACTATATCCGGGAATCCGACAGATATACCGTCTTCAATATCCCAGACGATATCCGGCTCCACGATATAAACTCCGGTATTCGTCAGAAAGGACATGACCGGTTTTTCCTTCATGTTTTCTATGGATCCGTTTTCTCCTATTTCCACAATCCCATAGGGAATAGAAAGGTTTTTATATGCGCAGATCATCGTAATTGCGTTTCCGTTTTCCTTGTGGAACCGCAGCATTTTTTCATAATCTGCGGTGAGCAGCGCGTCACAGTTCGCGAAAAAGAAAGTATCCTGGAATTTCCCCTTCAGGAGGCTGAGCCCGCCGCCTGTTCCAAGCGGAGATGCTTCATCATACCAGGTGATATTGTAATGATTTTCATTCTCCGCAAAATAAGCCTTCATCAGTTCCCGCTTGTAGTTCACGATCACATGGAAATCATTGCAGCTGTAGGACTGATATTCCTTCATGATCAGTTCGATGATGGGATAATCCCCGACCGGGATCAGCGGCTTGGGAAGGACCTTTGTAAACGGATCCAGTCTTGTGCCCTTTCCACCGGCATTGATCACCACAGGAATATTGAGCGCTTTTCTTTCCCTGTTTGCGGCATTGTCCCCGGTATAAAGATCTATCACGGTTCCGTCTGCATCCACCACGGGGATCATGACGAAATTCTTCCGGTGATACAATGCGTGAGCTTCTTCCAGTGAGTGTGCCGTTTTCGGGTTTCGGTTCGCTGCTTTTATGGCAGCATCCTCCATTTTCCCGCCGGAAAGGAGAAAACGGCGGACGTCCCCGTCGGTAATACAGGCGGAAAGCCGTCCCTGCTCATCTGTCAGGAAAAGGATCCCGTACGAGTTTGCGTCGATCTCCCGCATAGCTTCAGACAGGGATATGTCATTCCTGCCCAGAAACTTCAGAATGCCTGTTTTATCCATTTGCAAGCTCCTTCAGCAATTGCTTCACCGTTTCTGCAACATAAGTAATTTCCGCTTCCGTGATCTGTGTACTGCAGGGGATATTCAGGATCCTGGAGGCATAATAGGGGGCTTTCTCCAGACTGTACGTCTCTTCACCAAGATAAGGCTTCTGTTCATTGATAAGTCCCCAGATCGCGCGGGTCTGAATGCCCTTTTCTTCCAGGGCAGTAATGATTTCCCGCATGGATGCGGTAACCCTTGTCCTGTCGATCTTCAGGGAATAGAACCATTTGTTGGAGGAAGTACCGGCCCGGAAGGGCATGAGCTCCGCAAGCTCAAATCCGTCAAAAGCTGCTTTGTAGAGCTCATAGTTCCGCTGTTTTCTTCTGATAAACTCCGGCAGCTCCTCCATCTGGGCGACGCCGAGCGCTGCCTGCAGATTGGTCATCCGGTAGTTATAGCCCACCTCATGATGAATATAGTAATGAGGATCGTTCTTTGCCTGGGTTGACAGATAACGCAGATGGTCTACATCTTCCGGACGTTTCGCGGTGATCGCGCCTCCGCCGCCGGTCGTGATGATCTTATTGCCGTTGAAACTGTATGCCCCGAAATCGCCGATCGTTCCGGCATATTTCCCGGCAAGCCTGCCCTCAGTATAATGAGTACCAAGCGCTTCCGTTGCGTCTTCGATCACCTTCAGATGGTATTTCCCGGCAATCTCCATAATGGATTCCATATCCGCCATATTACCGAAGACATGCACGACCACGAGCGCCTTTACCGGTTTTTCTTTGTAAAACAATGTATCGCCGTCAAAATGGCATTCTTCTTTACAGAAAGCTTTCAGTTTGTCAGGGTCCATGCAGAAGCTGTCATCACAGTCAATAAACACCGGAACAGCAAACTGGTATTTGACCGGGTTGACCGCTGCAATAAATGTCAGCGGCGGTACCAGCACAACATCCCCGGGCCGGACGCCCGCCTCCACCAGAGACAAATGAAGCGCAGACGTCCCACTTTGACAGGCCGCTACATTTTCCGTATGCAGAAACGCCGCCATATCCTTCTCGAGCTTTGTGATATATGCTCCGCCGGTGGAAACCCAACCTTGTTCCAGGGCATCGTCCACATACTTCTTTTCGTTCCCTTCAAAATTGGGAATCGAAAGTGGAATAAACTTTCCCATTTTACGACCTTCCTTTTCCTGTCTTACATTTTATTGTCCAGGGATTTACCGGTCTCAATGTGTTCGAAGTTCGGAAGATATTGGGCCATGATTCTGACCACTTCTTCCTTGGTGGTCTCTTCCCTCCCGAAGGCCCTGTTTAGTTCAACGAATAGTGTCCGGATCTTTTCCTGGTCAGGAATATCCTTTCCCGTAATGACGCCCAGTGCCGAGAACCTGTCCATATCAATACTTTCCGTATCAGTATAAAACTCCTCAAAGGGTTTTTCTCCCGATGTGTCCGAAACAGCATAATGAACGGGATACATCCGGCTGCCATGCTTTAGATCCTCTGCCTTTTCAATGGCTTCCTCATCAGAGGAGCAATGAAGCACCTCATAACCGTATTGATGCAGCAGTTCTGTCCCGATGGCGTCAAATGTCATCATCTGTGCGTCAGACAGCTTCGGGAAAAAGATTTCCCGGTTGTTTCCCAGCATACAGGCCAACATACAGATCTGTCCGCTCTCCTCAGGAGAAACAAAAAATCTCCTGACATCCGAAGGCGCGGATAAAGGCTGCAACTTCTGTATCCTCGCCAGAAAACCTGCCGGAAGAGAACCGTTTGAAAATGCTACGTTGGCAAAGCGTGCCGTCTTGACCGGGAACCGGTCCGAATAGCTGAAGATCACATCCTCCATGATCCTTTTGGAAGCGCCCATGATATTCACGGGATTTGCTGCTTTGTCGGTAGATACGCAGAAGTATTCCTCCGGAGGATACTCCGCCAGAAGGTCCAGGAGCAGTTTTGCATGGAGCACATTATTCTGCAGCAGAGCTTCTACCGAATAAATGTCCTTTTCGGATCTGACATGCTTGTGAGCCGAAAAATTAGCTACGATATCAAACCCTCCGTGCTTAACAAACATCTTCCGGAAAACATCGGAAGCAAAATCCATGGGATAGGTGATGTATTCATCCGGGACGAACATGCCTTTCGTAGACCTCAAATCCCTGGTCAGTTCAGCGAGCGCATTCTCATTGGTATCTACCACGACCAGCGATGCCGGCTGGAACGGAAGGATGGCCCTGATAAAGGAAGAACCGATGGAGCCTGCCCCACCGATAACCAAAGCAGACTTCCCTGCTATTTTTTGAGTCAGTTCTGGTTTATAAGAATGAATATCTCCGAGAAACATGGATTTCTCGCGCTTTATAACTTTTTCAGAGATGAAATCCGACAAATTAAACAATTTAATACCTGCTTTCTGATATTCTCAACAACTGTTATTTATACTTATTTATTTCATGGATATAATGCTTGATCTTTTTATAGTTTATACCCATCAAAACCATACCGTATAAAGCTAATATAAAGACCGTTGCAATACTTGGTAAAGCAATCGATTTCTCAATATATTTCAATGCGGTATTTATTATTATTGCCAGCAGTATCGCCTCTGCAGAAATGAGCAGGATTTCCTTTATTTTGAATAAATCGACGGTTTTACACTTTAGAGTTTTTGAGCCATAATGCAATAACCCCGCGGTAGATCCTACAGATAGAATTAGCGTTACTATTGCAGGTCCATATATACCTATCATATTATACGCGATAACATTAAAAATACAGTTTAAGGTAAAGACTACCAACGAATTGATCATCATTACTTTCGTTTGCCCCGTTGCGCTTAAAACGATCGTAACGTTGGCGAACAGAGTCATTTCAATCACTAAATAAAGAATGAATATCGGCAGCCCCGGTAAATACTTCTCATCATAAAGAAGAATCATTATCCTGTCTGCAAACGCAATACATCCTCCGCCGCAGATAATACCGACTATACTGCCGAGCCGTAAATAGGAGCAGAATAAATCTTTAGCATCAGCATTTTTTTGATTGTTTAGAAGCCTCGTCATTACCGGAATCAGAACGGTAATAAATGAAGTAGTTAATATATCAAACGGCAGCCTTTTTGAAGCATTCGTATAAATAGCCAGCGTGTCAGTATCGGCAAAGTATCCTATTACATATTTATCTATGTCATTGTTCAAGCTTCCAGAGAGAGCATAAATGGAAAGTGGAATGCTGAATTTCATGATTTCTCTGATGATAGACTTATCAAAGAAACGAATGGATAATGGAAACTTGTTTTTCCGAAAAACATAAAAAAAGTATATTAATTCAACTATATCGATCCCCAATAAAACGATTAATATTAATGATACATCATATGTAATATAACAGGTAATGATAACAGATACCAAACGAATAATTGATACGATAAAATTCCTGACTGCAATTATTTTTGCTTTTCCAATAGAAACAAAAAGATACTGATATGTTGCTGTTAAATTTGTTAAACAAGGCATTGCCGCTATAATATAGATTAACCTTTTTAACTGAGCATTATCAAAGTATGCAGTTATGAAATTGTTGCATAATATTATTAAACTTGTGCTGATTATGCCAATTACACATTCAATGGATAGCAAAGTAGAAACATATTTTTGCTGTCCTTGCTCTGATTCCGTTTTATTATAAAAATAATTTGTAGCATTCCCGAGTCCGAAAGAAGAAAAGGATGATACTGTGCTTGTCACCAGCATCGCCTGTGAATACGTCCCAAATTCAAATAATGATAAATTTACAGATAAAAGCTTGGATATGATCATGCCGACTATGTTCGTAATCAAGCTGACAATCATAAGAATGATTGAGTTTGAAGCAGCGCCATTCCCAATTTTTATTCGTGAAAAAAACCCTTTCATCTTCTATTTTTCATTCCTTCACATCAGTATAAGCCTTTACGATGTCCCGGAAAAAAGGAGCCCGTTTTATTATTCTTTCTATTTCTTCCTTCTCTTCCTTTCGTTTTTCTTTTTCCCTAAGTTGTTTATCTATCCGGACCTGAATATTCCCCTTTAATCGCACATGAAGAACCGTTTCAAATCGAAGTAAACTTCTCATAAAAATACCATATATTAGAGCTATTACATCTTCTCTTTTTTGTTTTTTATTTAAATCCACAAACTGTTCATGCACCAAATCCCAAGGGAAATAGTTCTCAGGAGCCTCATGTAATCTGATAATTTCATCACCTATCCGTTTAAAAGACGGAATCGCTTGATTAACATCATAGTATCCCTTTATTATTTCAGAATCCAAGCCACTGTATATTTCACCGGTTATTGCTTCAAGAAACTTTTCATAAGTGCTTATTTTTTCTGAGCCATTCAGAAGTGCTACTTCTGTATCGTAATTAATTAATTTGGGTCTGATAATTGCAACGTTTTTATTTGCAAAATATGCTTCAGCTACAGATGTGCTATACCATGTTAATATATTATCCGCAATAAGTATCCATTGTTTTACAGAATGATTAGAAATCAGCCGAAAAGATTTTGGATACTTCTTTTCTAATTCTATTAATCTAGCATTTTTTTCTTCCGCAGGATGTTTTCTGTAAATAATCACATACTCAGACTCTGTGGCTAAAAACTGATCAAACCATTTGATAAGCTCTTCAAATGATTCATTGGACACTTTTTCAAATGAGTTAAACTCATCTTCTCCAATTATAGCTTTTATTGATTTTCTGTTTGATTCTGACAAACCAACATAGCTAAATGACGATATAAATAAGCATATTTTCTGATTATTGGATATACCGTATCTGGCAAGTAATTCTTCCCTGTTATAGTAATATGATTTAAATTCCGGGCGAAGAAAATCCATTTGGATTGGGCCGGTTTGAAGCAATCTTTTCTTTTCTATCCCACTCTCGACTAGTTTTTCCTTTATTTTTTCTCCCCAACAGATATGATAAGCTAAACGTACGGCTCCCTTTGGGTAAAAATACGAATCAAAATCATTCTCAGTATTATTTGTGTTTATCTGCTCTACTTGCATATCGATCACCAACGGAACTTTACCAAAGGCATAATATACAAGATTAAACAGTATTTTTTCTTCTCTCAATGATTGTACACATATCGCATCTATTTTATTATAATATTTTTTTCGAAGGGCTCGGATTGACATAAAGGGATATTTTATTAAATCGCAATTATGTCCCTTTGATTCCAGATATGATTTAAGTAATAAATCATTCTCTAATTCTCGCTGTGGTAATTCATAAACAATAATAATATTCATGATCTTATTCACCCTGCTATTCTGTAGAAATCATCTATTCCAAGCATCATGACAAGTATCTGCGAACTCTCATCATGTCATCTTATCTTATTTGCCCTTTTTTGAACAATTCCATACTTGATTCAGTTGGCACAATATCTGCCCCAATTAGAATGCTCACTTATAAATCTCCTTCCGGCAGACGAATCCAGTCCCCCATCATTTCGTCCCATTTTTCATCTTTAAACTTCGCAAACCCTGATCCGTCAAAAAATGTCAGTTCGCCAAAGTATATCTTTTCTTTTTCCACATACCAATCAACTCGGATATGAATAAAACTATTTGACAGCAATCGTGAAAGTTCCAATATTTTTTTCAATGGTAAAGGAGCCGGAATTGCTTCCGCCGCCATAG
>JAEEGL010744629.1_pt1 | contig 13744 bp, 12 predicted proteins | sample 9134231 | NCBI WGS metagenome assembly JAEEGL01 (sample SAMN16246548, study PRJNA631951) | gut metagenome | biome: gut microbiome; feature: rumen; material: fiber-attached | host: Bos | place: Iran: Karaj | collected 2018-10 | reverse complement strand
GACGGCCGTGAGGAGCGAGCTCTTGCCCGCGTTCGGGAAGCCGAGGAGCCCCGCGTCCGCGATCGTCTTCAGCTCCAGCTTCAGGCGGCGCTCCTCCGCCGGACCGCCGGGCGTGTGCTCGGTGGGCGCCTGGTTGACGGCGCTCTTGAAGTGGACGTTGCCGAAGCCACCCGCGCCGCCGCGGGCGACGACGACCTTCTGCCCGGGCGACGTGATGTCAGCGACGAGAAGCCCGGTCTCCGCGTCCGTCGCGAGCGTGCCGCAGGGGACGTCCACCACGAGGTCCTTCCCGCGCCGCCCGAAACAGCGCCCGCCGGAGCCCGGCACGCCGTCCTCGGCGAAGAGGCGCGGATCGAAGAAGAGAGAGATGAGCGAGTTGACATGCGTGGAGCCGCGCAACACCACGTCGCCGCCGCGGCCGCCGTCGCCGCCGTCGGGGCCGCCGAACGGCACGAGCGCCTCGCGTCGGAACGTGGCCGCGCCGTCGCCCCCCTTGCCGGAGCGAACCTGCACCTCCACCTGGTCGATGAATGATCGTGTCTTCATGATGTGCGTCTAGTATAGCAAATTTCCGCTTGCCTTGCGGCGAAGAATCGGCGATAATAGTAGGCATGAAAACGAAAAACAAGTCTGCTTTCACCCTCATCGAGATGATCGTGGTCCTCGCCATCATCGGCACGCTTCTGGGAATCGTCATCTCACAGTTCAGCGGTGCCACCGAATCCGCGAAGGCGGCGCAATGCGAGGCGAACCTCAAGAACCTCGCGACGGCCGCGCACACCTGTGCCCAGGCGCAGCAGGACGGATACTTTCCGCCGGCCGGCTCGTTCTGGTATATCGAGTACAGCCACAAGGGGAAAGGCGGCGTCTCATACCCGCGGCGCATCGGCTGGATTTCGGGCTCGGAGCCGAACAACGGGGGCAAGATTGACCAATCGCCCATTCCTTACTATGACGACAAGGATCCAAAATCACAAGGCAGCGCATTCTACGCAATCACGAACGGAGCCAGAGGGGAAATGTGGCGCGAATTGAAGAGCCAGAACACCTACATGTGCCCGATCCACGCGGCCGCCGTGCACCAGAAGAACGGCAACTACCCTGGCTGGAGCTACGTCATGAACCGCGAGTTCGGCATGAAAGACAATAGCGGCAGCTGGTTCGGGCAGACCTTGTCCAGCATCACCATACGGGACGACAGCGGAAAGGATCATACGCGGGACCACTCAAAGGTGCTCATGTTCGCCGAACTCCAGGGAATCGACATCACCAAGAAGGACGGCGACTACTCCCCGGTCAGGGCGAACCTGCGCCCGGGAACGGACGAAGCCGATGCGATCTTGGACTACAAGAAGAACGAGTCCATAGGATTCAACCATAAGGTCGACAAGCGGAAGGTTTGCGGACATGTCGCATTTGCGGATTGCCACGTCGAGAAGTTCAACTGCCCCAAATCAAGCTCGGCGCTCAACCGGCTAGATCTGACGAAAAAGCTTTGCCGCGGACATGAAATCGCCTCCGACGGGAACGGCAAGTACACGGACAAGACAAACGACGATGCCGGCTATTGATGCAACAGCGAAGGATTGACGTCATGGAACTGACCGAATCCCAGAAGAACGAAGTGGCCGCCTGGTTCGCCGCAGGCGCTTCTCTCGATGAAATCCAAAAGCGCATCAAATCAGAGTTCGGCATCCACATGACGTACCTTGACGTGCGCTTGCTCGTGGCGGAGCTGCCGCAGCCAGTGGAGGCTGGAGAGGCTGACGGGATGGCTGATGGGGTGGAAGCCGGGACCACCGGGACCTCCAAGACCTCCGGGAGAACGCCACAGGATAATGGCCAAGCGTTTTCTGAAGGGCCTGAAAGCCGCACGGGAGAAGGCGAAGAGGCGGATCTTCGCGAGGGCGAGGTTCTTTCCGATGGAGAAACGCGTCCTGAGGGAGAAGCGTGTCCTGATGGGCAGGCTCTGCCTGCCCCAACGGTCACCATCGACGCGCTGATGATTCCCGGCACGATCGCCTCCGGCGACGTGACCTTCAGCGACGGGCAGACGGGCAAGTGGTTCCTCGACCAGATGGGCCGCCTCGGCCTTGGCGGAAACCTGCCGCAAGGCTATCGCCCCTCGCCCACGGACGCCGCCCTTTTCCAGCAGCAGCTCATGGGCTTGCTACAGTCCAAGGGCTTGTGCTGATCCATCAATCAAACTGGTGATAGAACAGCACGCGCATGCGGTGCGGGCGACGCGTCGTCAGATAGGATGTCTGCCGGTCATCGTTCGCGCCATCGCGGCCGTTTCCAGTGCTTGCGTTCGGATCGCGCCACACCAGCGCCACGGCACGGCCGCCCTGCTGGGACGGCGTCCCCTCGCCCGGCCCGCCGAGCGCGGTCGCCTCGGCCCGCACGAAGATGAGGAACAGCTGCTGCTTGTTCGAGAAGCAGTCGCGCCAGTAGGAGTAGAGGAACTTGCGATCGATGGAGTAGAGCGGGCAGTCTTGGAGATCGGTGACACCCATGAAATTCTCCGCATTGTCATCGGTTCTTTTATAGTCTCCGCCTCCGTCGAGAATGGCAATCTGCTGATCGAACAGCTCGTCGTAAGCAGTTTCCCACGAGAGGGCAGGGGCTGCGCCGCGAACGAACGACGCTAAGTTGTTCGCGATCGCGAACACATCTTTAGGTTCCATCCGCGACGAGGACTCCCTGTTGTCCTTGCCGAACACGTACTTCGGGCAGTCCTTCGTCTTGATCTTGAAGTTGTCGTCGCCCAGCGTATCGACAATCTTCTGAAATTCATCATCCAGCTTGTCCTCCGTGCCGGCCACGATGCGCCCCGTCGTCCAGTAGTCGCACGGCGTGTCGGCAATGGCCGCCGAGAGGATTGTCGGGCTATCCGTGTAGGGGTTGACGGTCTGGAGATGGCTCGTGCTCTTCCCGATGCCCGCCTCCGCGCAGGCATCGTAGAACTCGCGATCAACAATATGCGTACGCCACGCGCAACGGTTGTTCAGGATTTCCCCGGGAACACTGGCATAATTCCCGTTTCCGGGCGTCTTCTGGAGAAGCGCGGGAGCGTTTCCACCCCTTCGCCGTTCCGACAGGCGCGGCAGGAAGGCAATCTCGCCAAGCGACTGGAGATACCCCTGGTTGGACGTGAACATGAAGATGTCCGGATCGCGTTCGTCCCCCACGTTGAAAAAGCCGGCATCTCCGACCTTCTTGAGCCATGCCTCGGGCGTGATTCCGGACTGGTCCCACACGAACCAATCCTCGGGCGCGTAGTTGTAGCGCGGATCGACCGTGGCGACCGCCTTCGGAGACCAGTCGGACACGGATCCGTAGGCATTGATCGCCGACACATCGGGCGTCGGGTTTGCCAGTCCTGCGTAGGTATAGGACTTGGCCGGATCCTTACGAAACAGCAAGCACGCAGAGGAAGCTGTGGAGCCGAAAAATTTCTCATACGCAGGTCCGTCGTTGTTCAGGCCGTTCAGCGTATCGTCAGCGACAACCGCCGGTGCAAGATCGTATGTTTCATCTCCCGCCGAATCCGTGATGCGCACCCACAACATCGCATAAGTCCGGAACTCTTGGTTCGCCAAGGCGTTGAACGCCGCTTCGTCCATCTCATTGCCATCCACAAGCTGTCCGTTCGACTGGAACGGCACCAAGTTGAATTGATAGGACGACACGGGGGTCCCGCGCGAAACGCCATTCTCGAATTGCTGCCTGGTGATCTTGGTAAAGAAACTCTGATCGCCCGGCACGTCCGCAGAGCCGTTCCAGTTCCTCACGTCAATCTTAAGGATCGCATCGCTCTGCGTGTCCCCCGCCTGAATGCTTATGTTCTCCTTGTTGGAAAAGAGCGTCCAGGCAAGCGCATTGCCAGGCCCCTGCCCGTCAGTAGTAAACGCCTTGCTCTGCCGGTTCCACTCGGACTTGTCCTTTGGACGGAGATCGAACCCGCCAGTTGGACGAAGGGGGATGTTCTCAGCGGACGACACGAACACCTTCATCGCCACCTGTGCCTTGAAGCCGGAGATGTCGCGCCCGGCGAAGTGCCTGAACGGAAACGATACCAGCAAGCGCACGCCGACCTTCCTGGAGTCGAAGCTCGACGAGTCGAGCTTATACGGCGTCGTGATCGTCTGCGTCCCGGTAAAGGGCGCTGCTGTCGATTCTGGATCTTTGACTTGCGTTCCCGCGTCCACCTTCAACGCAGCAAGATAGTTCCCGATCAGCTCCACGGCCGTCACCATCGGCACGCATTCCGCGCTGGGCATGGCAAGGGAGAGCGGCACGTCGTCATGGTCAAGATAGTCGAAGAGCGTCAGCGGGTCGGCATTGCCGAGGACGCCATAGCTTATGGCGTTCTGCAGGAATCGGGTTCCCGAACGCTGCACCGCGTCCTGCAGCGAGGATCGGTCTTGGTTCACGCCGGACTGGTAGGGCTGCCCGGCAAGCGTCGCAAGGTCGACCATGTTCGCCGGCAGGTTGGTCGCCGCCCAGAATGAATCCGTGACGAACGGCTGGCGCAACGCACGATCGATGGGATCGCCCGTCGTCCCGCCGTAGAAGTTCTCTTTCGATCCGCTGTCGTGTATCCACGAGTAGAAGTAAGGCTTCAGCACCGAGCCGACCCCGCCTGGCTGCGCGCCGAACGCGAGATTGTAGTCGAGGAGCGAGACATATTCCGTCGTCGCCTTCGCCGCCGCCCCCCTGCTTCGGTCCGTATTGGAGTATGTCGGGCGCGTGGCGAGCGGCCCGATGAGCTTTTCGAGCGCCGAGATGCTCCCGGAAATGTCCTTCATGTCGTACGTGCCGTCGCTCCTTCGCTCGACCGAGAGCGGTCCTCGCAGCGAGATGCACGAGTGAAGCGGCGAGGACCGCGCGCCGACCGTCGTGCGGTTGATGTCGAAATAGTCGGAGACGTTCACGGCGCAGAACGCGAAGCGCCCGGCATCGTAGGCGAAGTTCTGCCACTTCGCCGTCCAGGTGCTGCGGCTCAGGAAGCGCACGTCGTTCACGAGCGGCGGCGGGAGATAGCCGAGCGCCTCCAGGTTCAGCACGCTCACGGTCTCCGTGACGGGCGCGAACCGCCAAGCGAACGTGTTCACGTCGCCCGGATTGTTCGCGCCCCTCACCGGGTTGCCGTTGTCGTCCACGAGCCCAGACGGGTTTGGGGGCATGAACACGCGCCCGAACCACACGTCCATCGCGTTGTCGTTCACGTCGCGGTAGCAGTTGACGCTTCCGTTCGTGTTGGCAAGGCCGGGGAACGGGTCGCCGCGGACGGCGTCGTCCACGCGCGACATGGCGTGCGCCAGCGCGGCCTTCACGAGATGGCGCGTCGTCGTGTTGCGCCGGAGCGCGCTCGACGGGACGCGTTCCGAACGCATGTAGATGGCGAACGCCACCGCGCTCACGACCATGAAGGACAGGAATCCCAGCACGACGAGCAGCGCGCTGCCAGACTTCTTTTCTGCTCTCTGATGGACTTTCACAGGTAATCCTCACTTGTCCGCCGGCCGACGGTTGAAATTCGGGAACGCGACATACGACCTCAAGTCGCCCGAACGGCCGATCGCTTCATCCTTGAACGCAGACCCCTCCTTGATCATCACATAGTAGGGATGTCCCCAGGGATCGAGCATCCTGTCGCCGTTGAACGCCGCATTGTAAAGAACAGGCACCTTCTCCCCGTTCACGACCTCGTCGCCGATGATGAATCGCAGGCTTTGCTTCGTGGCGGGCGTCCAGGTGTTGTATTTGTGCTTGCCGAGGTCGTAGTCGGGGCCAAAATGGCTGTAGGCGAGAATGGCGTTCGTCATCTCCTTCGCCTCCGCCGTCGCGCGGGAGATCTTCGCCCGCTTCTCGCCCGACGCGACGGACGTCGTGATCGAGGCGGCCAGGATCATCAGCATCGAGAGGACGACCAGCAGCTCGACCAAAGTAAAACCAGATTTCCTGTCTCTCTTGTAAAATTTCATCTCTCAACACCTCAACATCTCAACTCCTCAACATCTCCTACTCCACCTCGAATGGCAACGTGCAGATGTCATCCTTCGTGTTCTGCTTGCCGTCCGGTCCGTAGGAAAGGATGCCCACGAGATACGTGTAGCCGCTTTCGCTCTTCAGGTCCTGGATGTTGCGCACCTCCTGCCACGGCTGCGGAACGGATGTCCCCGCGCTCTCCTGGGAATCCCAATTGGGGAGGGTGAACGGGAACTTGCCGCTCGAATAGATCTCAACGGCCCGTGCGCGCACATCACCTTTCTTGTCCCACGCGCTCAGAATACGCCCCGTGTCCGAGGACTGCGTCGTGTCGACGCGCGGCAAGGCGTTGTCGGCCAGGTACTGCGCATACGACAGCTGCCGCCGCGCCTTGCTCATCTTCGAATTGCCGGCGCGCCCGGTGCGCCATGCGATGGCCGACGAGTTGAACACCATCGTCAGGATGGTCATGAGCATTCCCAGCAGCATGGACGCCACCAGGATCTCGATCAACGTGAAACCTCTCTTATGAAATTTCATATCCTCAACACCTCAACTCCTCAACATCTCAACTCCTCAACCCCTACTCCGCCATATCCTCCTGATCGCCCTGGAAGTGGATTTCCGTGTAGAAGATCGGCTGCCCAAGAAGTTCGCCGGCGCGCCGCGTAAAACGCACGCTGATCGCCACGCGGGACCTGTCATCCAACATTCGCGTGCGCTTGGTGCCTTGCAACACGGGGATCTTCCCCCACTGCGCCACGATCGCGCACGCCAGGTCGTTGTCGATGCCGGAGAGCGGCCAGCTCGGCTTGTGGTCCTTGTTGACGCGAGCCAGAGCTTCGTACACCTGCTTGCCCTGGCTGTTGATCGATCCGAGCTTCTTGGGCGTGTAGGTGTTCCCCGTCTGGTCGCAGTAGGCCAGCCAGCCGACGCCCTGTCCTTTCCGTCCCCCCTCGCTTCGTGTCAGTCCGACGGCGCTGCTGATTCCGCTCTCCCATTCGCTCCACTTGATGTTCCGGGAGGAAAGCGCGGCCGTCAACGTGTTCAGGATGCAGTCGGCTGCGGCAGCCGCCTTTACGTCGTCCTTTGACTGCTGGCTCTCGCGATAGGCAAGGGGATAGACCGCCACCATCGCCAGCAACCCCACCGCCATGATGAAAATCGCCAGGTTCACCTCCATGAGGGTGAAGCCCATTCGCGAGACGCGGGCGAACATGCCGTCTTTCTTAAAAAGTTTCACTTTTTCACTCTCCCTAATCCTTCACCTGCTCGTCGTCGCTCAGGTCTTTCTTGGTGATCGAGCCGATCGCCTTGTATCCGCTAGGACGAAGGGCCGATATCTGGATTGTCCGATCGGGGGACAGTTCAAAGTCGTTGTATCCGGTCGCGTCGCGCGGGTCAAACGACAACGACGGGATCGACTCGATCTTCGATTCGCCAGGCTTGTTGCCCGGTGTTCCGTAGATATAGCCCTTGGGGAGGGTGAGCGACCCGATCTCCACGCCGTACGCGTCGCCGATCTTCCATTGGAGCCCGTTCGATTTCGTCACCCGATGCCCCCAGCGATAGTCGTTCCCGTTGTCCATGTCGCTGCCCGAGAACTTCTTGTTGTCGCTCCCGTTCTTCTTGTACGTGTTGCAGAATTGATACACCTGCAGGTTGGCCGAGATCATCTTCTCCGCCTTGAACTCCTCGGACACAGGCACCACGTACGTGCTCACGATCGAACTGCACTTGTCGATTCCGCCCGCCACATTCTGTTCCAGGTCCGACATGCGGTAGAAACGCATGCCGCTGTCCTCGTCATTGGCATTCTTTCCCCTCATGGGATACGACTGGTTCCAGTCGGCGAACTCGTCGAGGATGATATTGTCGTTAAAGTAGCTGACGCGCCCCACCATCTTGATGGCCACCGCCGTCCCGGCGCTCGCGGGATTGGCGGTTCCCGAGTCGGACGCCTCGATCTGGCGATTGTAGAACAGGACCGCCGTGGGCGCCTGATCGATCAGACAGACCTGCCGAGCCTGACGGATCAGCGAGATCGTGTCCTGCAACGCCGCGCGGTCGGACATGCCGCGGACGGCGGAGAAGTAGCCGGTCACCGAGATCGTGCCCAGCATGGCCATCAAGCCGATGACGACCAGCAGCTCGATGAGCGTGAACGCGGCCCGAGGCGCCGACTTTCCTGGAACATGAGCTTTCATTTGCTGTTGGCACCTTTCGCAAACTCGACCTTCACGTTGCCGGACTCGGAATTGAAGCGTATCCGGAACCGTCGGAAGTGGTTCCTGTCGGAATTGGCGTACCCGAACACCATCTGGTCCGACTTGGGACCATTCCCGGCGCGCTGCTTCGCCACCCACGTCTGGATATCCTCTCCACTGCACATGGGATTCCCGTCCTTGTCCTTCTTGCTGCTATTGAGCGCGGCAGTCCTCACCGCCGTGTAGCCGGACACGTCCATGACGGGATTGCCCTTGGCGTTCAGGCACATCTTCATCAGGTACCGCATCAGCTTGTCGTACTCGGCATCGCTCAGATATCCGTCCTTGCCTTCCGGCACGCCGTCCTTGGACCAGTCGTCGAGCTGCCCGCCTTTGGGCGGCCAGTAGCCGGTCTGCGCCTGATAGGTCGCGATTCCCGTCTGAAGAGCGACCCTCAGCGCCTCGTTCTTGCGCGCGCGCGATTTCCGGATCACCGAGGTGGCCGCCGTCGAGATGATGCCCATCAGCACCGCCAGCACGGCGATCGTCACCAGCAACTCGACGATCGTGAAACCGCGCCTGCGACGAGCTTTCGCATTCTTTTTTTCACTGACTTCCATCTTTCGACCTCCGTTTGCCGCCCGCATCGGCCTCAAGCCTATTTCACCACATGCCCCTTGGCCCAGCTATAGATATCGTCGGAGTGCCCGCGCCGCGAATAGGCCTCCAGCTTCCCGTCGGCGCCCGCGCACCAGGCGACCGCGGTGGCGCGAATCTCAAGCGTCTGGCCGCTCACGCTCGCGACCGTGATCCCGTCGCCGTCCTCGTCCACGGCATAGTAGATGATGTGATCCAGCACCGTTCCGCCAGACGACACCCGAGACGACTGGGTCGCCTTTTCTTTCTTGAGGACGGCCTCCGCCCACGGGTCTACCACGCCGAAGCGACTGATTCCGATCGGCTCCCCCGACTTGTCCTTGCTGATGCCCAGCAGGTTATGCTTCGCGAGGACCTTCGCGACGTCCTTGACCATGCCCCTCCCCGCGCCATCCTTGCCATGGTAGGAAATGATCTCCGCCGGCCAGCTCCCCGTCTTGTTCAGCAGGATCGACAACGCCTGCGCCGTCTGCGAGACGGCCTCCGACGCTTTCTGGCGCTGCGCGGTCCGCGTCACGCTTCCGTATCCCATCACCATCGCGGAAGCGAGGATGGCGATGATGGTCATCACCACCAGCAGCTCCATGAGCGTAAATCCGCTCTTCTTGTCTTTCTTGAACATCTTCATCTTCTCTATCCTCTCAATCTCAACCTCTCAACACCTCAGCCTCTCAATTCCCCATGCTCCTGACATCGTCGCCCTTCCACGTCTTGATGTTCCGCTGTTCCGTAGGACTGAACGCGCTTTCCTCAAGCCAGGGCGGAAACGTCCGGCGGTTCGGTCCTCCCGACCAAAGCTGGTAGTTCTGGTAGGGCGGATCCGAACAGTAGTAGAATTCGTTCCCCCACCCGTCGGCGACCGTCATGCCGTTCAGAAGATAGAGCGAGCCGCTTGAGTTGTAGTCTCCGCCCTTGCTGAACTGGCGCAGCCACTTCTTGTAACCGGGGGTGCCGTCATACAGCGATCCCTCGAGATAGGTCCAGTCATCATCTGACGTGTCCACCCCGTAGAATTCGAGGCCGCCGCTGATGATCCCCTCCAGGTTCGGCATCCAGCGCGCGCACACCGCCTGAGACGTCTGACTCGAGATCAGCTTGGACTCTCTCTGGTTGCCCGTGTTCTCGTCGTAGAGGATCTCCTGCATGTCTTCCCATTTTTCGTAGGGCTCGCCCGAATCGATGCGGCACGGGAGCTGGTTGTTGGTCGCCCACTGCCCCCGCGGATGGTCGTCGTACATCGCCGGATCCCCCTGCAGCATGAACAGGTAGCGCGGCAGCAAGAACGACAGCAGGCCGAACTGGAACAGCTGAACCTCCCGCCAGCTGGACTTGTTCAGCCGTTGGCCGAAGCCGCCGACGTTGCTCAAGACATCGAACTGTCCCTTCTTTTCCGTCTTGATCGTTCCCACAAGCTTTCTTGCATTCGTTTTCCGCTCCGAGTCGACATCGGACATGAAGAACGGAAACAGCACGGCAATGGGCTGGGCTCGGCAAGCGGCCTCGATCTGCTGTTTCGTTTTCGAGTCATCGCCGCTCGACAACTTGGCGCTGCCGGTCCGGATGGATCCCTGCACGCCGTAGCCGTTCACCTCCGTATTGATGTCGCGGCTGCGTCCCTGGAGGGGCACGGGCGGGTAGGAGCCGTAGGCGGCATAGTAGCCGGAGATGGCGTTTTCAAGGCGTTGCAGGCGCGCCAGCGTCACGGACTTCGCGCGGGAATCCCCGCCCGCGCCCGCCAGCCGGAACGTGATGCTCATGAGCGTGACGATCACAACCGTCACGATCAGGAGCTCGATCAGCGTGAAGCCACGCTTTCTGGATTTAAGGCCGTTCACCTTTTTAACTCTTTAAACTTTTAATCTTAACCTTCACCTTAACCTTGACCTTCATCAACCGCCCGCGCCAGACACGGAGGAGATGATCTTGATCATCGGCAAGAACATGGCGATGACGATCGTGCCGACCACCACGGCGAGGAAGATGATCAGCGCCGGCTCGATGGCCGCCGTCATGCCGGCCACGGCGTTGTCGACTTCGTCGTCGTACGTGTTCGCGATGCGCGTGAGCATGTCCGGCAACGCGCCCGTCTCCTCGCCCACCTGCACCATCGAGACGACCATCGGGGGAAACACCTTCGACGCCGCCAGGGGATCCGTCATCGACTCGCCCTCCTTCACGGCGTCGTGGACGGTCTGGATCGCCCTGGCCACCACGCGGTTGCCCGTCGTGTCGCGCACGATCACGAGCGACTGCAGGATCGGCACGCCGGACGAGAGCAAGGTGCCGAGCGTCCGCGAGAACTGCGCGATCGCCGTTCGTTTCACGAGCGAGCCGATCACCGGCATCGAAAGCCGCATCTTGTCCAGCTGGTAGGCGCCGAACGGCGTCCTGCCGAAGACCTTGTAGAGGATGACGACCGCCACCACGCCAAGGAATATCTGCAGGCCGTTATCCTGCACGAACTGCGACATGTTCATCACGAACTCGGTGATGGCCGGCAGCTGCGAGCCGCCGAGGATGTCGTTGAACACCTGCTGGAACTTCGGGATCACCGTCACGAGCAGGAACGCCGTGATGCCGATGGCGGCGGTCAAGACCACCGACGGGTAGATCATCGCGCCCTTCACCTTGTTCTTGATCTTCTGGGCCTTTTCCGCGAACTCGGCCAGACGGTTCAGAACCACTTCGAGCACGCCGCCCGCCTCGCCGGCCTTCACCATGTTCACGTAGAGGTGGTCGAAGATCTTCGGGTAGGCCGTGAGCGCTTCTGAGAACGTGCCGCCGCCCGCGATGCTCTCCGAGATGCCGTCCAGGCAGTCCGCCATCGCCGGCGCCATCTTCTGCTTTTTCAGCACCTCGATGCAGCGCATGAGGGGGAGCCCCGCGTTCACCAGCGTCGCGAGCTGGCGCGTAAACGCCGTCAGGTCCTTCGCCTTCACCTTCTTGGGGCGCAGGAACTTCGGCAGCCTGATGTTGATCTGCTTGCTGCCGAGGCCGCCCCCCTTCTTCTCCGGCTTCTTCGCGGCGGTCTTCTTCCCCGCCGCAGGCTGCTTCGCCGAGGCGCCGCCGCCCTTCACCTCGCCGATCGCTGACGGGAAGAGCCCGTGCGCGCGAATCGCCGCAATCGCTGCGGCGCGGTCGCCGGCCTCGATGGTGCCGCGCTGCTCCTTACCAGCGCTGTCAAGCGCAATATACTGAAATGTCGCCATGTCGCTTTTGCCTCTTGCGGTTGGAACCTGCCTTCAGAGGTATGCCCTCTGTCGGTTGAACTGCGTGTATTATACCCGAAACCCCGCCCCAATGGAAGTGAGAATTTTTTCTTTATCGGTCTGCCTTCGTCCAGCCGATGGCGCGCGGACTCTCGAGCCGCAACCAGCCGTTGACGCGCGCCCGCTCGACAAACGGCGTGTCCGGCGGAAGGACGGCGATGACGGGCGACGCGTCGGATGGCGCGATGCGAAGCTTCACCGCGCGTACGGCGCCTTCGCCGTCGGCACGGCCGGTCTCGACCCTTCCTTCGTCCTGCATGACGACGACAGACGTGTTCTCCGTCGACGCCGCCTCGCTGGAGACGAACGTCAGCGGCTTCTTTCGCGCGCGCGCCACCTCGTAGCGCTTCGTGCGCGGATTGTAGTAGAAGAGCGAGACGAGCGCCGAGTTCGTCGCCGTCACGGTCTGCGGCACAAGCACCTGCGTCCACACGACCTTCCGCTCCGTGCGCGAGATCTCCTTCGGGTCGTATGCCTTGAACGTCTTCGGCAAGTGCTCCACCACCGGCCACACGTTGGAGGGGCAGTACCCGTCATGCGTCAACGTGTAGGTGGCCGTCACCAGGTCTCCCGGCCGCACGTGGTCCGGCTCCAGCTCCTGCGTCATCTCGAAGCGCGTGCCGACCGCCCCGGAGAAGTTCGCCGGCCGCTTGTCCGCCGGCAACGCCTGCACCTCGATCCGAAACGGCGGAAGGCGCGTGCCGAAGTTCGCCGAAGACGTAAAGCTCATCCCCCCCTTCTGCCGCCGAATCGTCGCCATGCCCTGCACGGCCATCGACACCTCCTGCGTCACGGGCGCGAGGAAGCGCGCCGGCAGGCGCATGCGCTTCGTCGCGCGCCCGGCCTTCGCCGACGTGCCGTCCGGCAGGTTCTCGAATTCGCCGTAGGTCACCAGCCCCCCGTCCGCGTCCGGCAGGCCGCCCACCTGCATGTTCTCGATGCCGACGTCTTTCGCCACGTCCATCTCCAGCACGATCGCGCACGGCTGCCCTACGACGACGGGCGACGGCTCCAGGCGCGCCGTCCCCGTCACGTTCCGGTCGACGTTCGCGGACGGTCCGCCCATGTTGAAATGGAAGAACTGCGCGTCGGCCGCGAGCAGCGCGCCCGCCGCCGCCAGAAGAACGCTAAGCCTGCGCATGGGCCGCCCCTCCCTTCTCAAGATGCTCTTCCGCCACCGAGACGGACGCGGAGATCGCCGCCGCCAAGAAGACAGCCATTCCCCAGAACAGCAGGAACCGGCGCCACGCGCCCGGCGGCAGAAGCGCCACCAGCCAGAGCAGCGCCCACGCGCCGGCGGCGACGAGGAGACGAACGTCGGCGGAGTACATGACGTGCGGGCGGAAGAAGGCCCTCGCGAGCGGCAGCTCGGCGCGCGGATCCTGCAGCTGCTGCGCGCGCGCCGCCCGACGGGACTCTACTGCCCCGCGGCCCCGGCCCCCGCGGGCCCGGCGCCCCCCCCGCCCCCCCCCCCCCCCCCCCCCGCCCCCCCCCCCCAAGCGTCCGGTTTCCTCCCCCCCAGCCCCTTTCGCCGGCGCACGGGCCCCCCACGCCCCCCCCCCCGCCCCCCCCCGCGGCGCCCCCGCGCCGCCCCCCGCCCACCCCGCCCGGCGGGCG
>JAEEGL017410755.1_pt1 | contig 13745 bp, 8 predicted proteins | sample 9134231 | NCBI WGS metagenome assembly JAEEGL01 (sample SAMN16246548, study PRJNA631951) | gut metagenome | biome: gut microbiome; feature: rumen; material: fiber-attached | host: Bos | place: Iran: Karaj | collected 2018-10 | reverse complement strand
AGGCTTTCCGGCACGCAAGTAGAACGACGTCTTGTGCGGATTATTGACACGCAGATATTCACCCCATTGGCCCGCACATTCATCAATGCTGACACCGTCCCAGACGAGCCCGAAATGGCCCACGGACTGCCGCACAAAGTCGTCCGAACGGATGAAGCCGCGCGACTCGACATGCTGCCACGCACGCGCCTCCTCTTCGCCCAGCCCGCGCCCGTGCACGAACATCTTCCAGCCCTCAATCACGGCATCGAGCAGGTAGATGAACGTGCTTTTTCTCTTGGCCAATCCGCCGGCATAGACCACCGACCACGCTTCGTCGTCGCGTTTCTGCGGGATTGTGGCCGATGGCGTTGCCAGATAGTCAAAGATGCCCAGCGTCACCATGGGCCGCCGATAGCCGTGGTCCGACAGGAACTGCATCATGCTCTCGTTGTGGACGATGAGCACGTCCGTGTGGCCGAGGCGCTCCACCTCCTGCTCCACCGTCAGTTTCTTGCGGCGGAAGCAGCCCAGGTCATGGACCAGCGTCACGACACGTGCGCCGCGGCGGTGCGCGATGCGGCACAGGAGCGTGTAATATTTCTTGAACGGATATTGAATCAGCAGCACGTCACCGCGCTTGATACGCATCGGCATGATGGCCAATGTCGCCAACTTGGCCCAGAAGATGCCCACCTTGGAGCTGCATGACGAACCGACGGCGATGTTGCGAAAGCCATTGGCCGACATGATTTCATCGAGGTCCGTGCGCGCCTTGTTGCTGTTGTAGAACTGGAGAAAGAGATTGGCCATAATTTACTGGATTACAACAAATTTATACAATTTCCAGCCACGTCTTCCAGGCTCATAGACGGGCGTGAGTGACAGTTCCGGACGCAAGGTCTGGAGTTCCTCCACATCGCCGTTATTGACAATGATATAGCCCTCGCGTGGACGTGTCTTCTGCTGGTCATTGTCGAGCACGACGGCGGCCGATATTGCCTGTTCGCGCGGACTGAGGCAGTAGGGCTGGATGCGGTTGCCGACGTAGAAGTTCATCACGAAATAGCGCATCATCTCCACGGAACAGTAGCTGTAGATCGGTCCCTCGGGCACGATGCGGGCGATTTCCGCAGACTCGGGACGTTCGCTCTTCGTGTTGAGCACGAGCGGCTGGATTGTGTTGTCGAGCGCGAGATAGATGGCCAATGCCGCAGCCACCGTGTGCAGGGGGCTCAGCGCCATCCGCCGGCGCCACACCAGACAGGCTATCATCATGGTCAATGGCACAAGCACGACCAGCCAGCGTACGAGGCAGATGGGTTCATTGGCCAATGCATCGGCCATCAGGAAATTATCGAGCGCATGACGGCCGTGGAACATCTCCGGTGACAGCGGAACCAGTCCCGAACGCAGCGCAATGAAGACGATGCTGACCAGAGAGCCCAGCCCCATGACGAACCACGTGAAACCGCGGAAGATGCCGCCGCGCTGCTGCCACGTCCAGATGAGCAGCCGCATGAGCCAATAGGCCAGGAACGGATAGATGGGCAGCAGATAGACCGAGCGCTTGCTCTTCGGAATGCAGTAGAAGACGAAAATCACCACAATCGAAAGCGTCGAATAGAGGCCGATGCCAGACATCCGCCGCGGCCACTGACGCACCTCCGTCCAGGCTTTGCGGGCCGATGCATTGGCCATAAAACCACTCCAGACAGCGCGCCACGGCAGGACAAACAGCACCAACAGGCACAACACCGTATAGGGCACCAGACCCGCGACGACCGTCACGACGTTGTAATGCCACGGATTAACATGCGATTCATACGACATCTTGCCCAACAGACGGCCGACGTTCTCCTCCATCACAAGCGAAAGGAAGGCCTCGCCGCCCTGACCATAGGCCGCAATGTACCACAACGAGGCCAATGCCAACGCCACTGCGCCGATTACGGCAAGCAGCGCGCTGAGTTTCAGCCACTTCACGCCGCGCATCAGTCCGTACAGCCACGCCACGAGACACGGCAGGACAAGCGCCACAGGTCCCTTGGTCAACGTGCCACAGGCGAGCAGGATGATGGCCAATGCCGCACGTCCCGCGACCGCACGCGTCACACCGTCGCGCTCCAGATGGCTCACCATCGAATGCAGCGTGTAGAGCGCAAGCACCATGCAGACCATCAGCACCATATCGACACGACAAAGTGCTCCCGCACGGTGCACCTCGAACGTCGTAATCATCACCAGCGGCGTGAGGAAAGCCGTCAGCACAGGGACATTGGCCAACGAGACACTGCCCTCAACCTGCCGACGCGGACGATAGAAGAGGAATGTGGCCAATGCCAATGCCACCAGACCGATGGCCGATGGGAAACGGCTCGCGAACTCCGTTACCTTGCCGCCCGTGAGCGACGAGACCACCGCGATGCACCAGTGGAAGAACGGCGGCTTGTAGGCCATATCGCCGCCATTGTTGGTAGGCAGAATCCAGTTTCCGCTCTCCAGCATCGAGACTGCGACCACCGCCTCGCGCGGCTCGCCCTTCGTGTTAAAATAGGTCAGGCCCAGAAACGGCAGCAGTGCAACGCCACAGACGACGGCCAATAGGATGAACAGTTTTCGCATATCGGAAATTCAGTAATTCGTAATTTGTAATTTTATCATCAGTGGTCCATCGTCTTCCGCTCGCCGACCAGCGTCTCCGCACATTGCAGCATCGAGAAGACATAGTTCCGGAGATAATCGAACCGCGCATCTTCATTGGCCGACGAAATCCTCTCCAAAGAATTATTGGGGCCAATGGCATAGCGGAACTCGGCCTGCTCCGACGGATTGTAGAGGAACAGGCGGCTCGAGTCGCGGCAGGCCACAATCTTGTCGCCCGTATAGAAGACGCAGTCACGCTCCTCGCTCGTCAGGTCGATGCCGAAGCTGTTCTGCGTGTACGACAGGCGCAACATCGAGAGCAGCGTCGGCGCAACATCCTCCTGCAAGGCGAATGCGGCCGATTCATACGGCTCGATGCCCGTGCCGTAAATAATGAGCGGGATGTGGTTGTAGCTGTTGGGCAGCTCACACTCGGGATTCTTCATCAGCTTGCCGTGGTCACCCAGGAGGACAAAGACCGTATTGTCGAACCACGGCTGGCGGCGCGCCTCGTCAAAGAGCTGGCGCAGGCTCCAGTCGGCATATTCGACGATAGCCTCGTCATCGGCCGCACTGCGACGCGGGAAATCCTTCGGGATGACATACGGCGGGTGATTGCTGATGGAGAGCAGAACCGAGAAGAACGGATGCGACGCGGCCGAATCGCCCTGCGCCGCGACATAGTCCGACAGTTTCCGCACGGCGTAACCATAGAGGAAATCATCCTGCACGCCGAAGGAATTGACCACCTTGTCGGCCGGATAGTCCTCCTGCGCGTAGATTTCGTCAAATCCGTTGGTACGGAAGAATCCGTTCATATTGTCGTATTGCGACTCGTGGGTCATGAAGAAGAAGTTGTGGTAGCCGTTGTCATGCAGCACCGTCGGCAGACCCGAATAGCGCGGAATCACGCTGCCCTTCATCAGGTTGCGGAACATGATGGCCGGCCACGAATAGAGGGTCGCATACATGCCGTGATTCGTGTGGTTGCCCGCCGAATACATATTGCGGAACGCAACCGACTCGTGCCACAGCGAGTCCAGGAACGGCGTGAGCGGCTTGCTTCCGTCCAGGCTCTGCATCAGTGCGGCCGACATCGACTCCATCAGCACGATGACGACATTCCGTCCGCTCAGGTCGATGCTCCGCAGCGGGTTGTTGGCCAATGCCGTGTCTATTTCGGCCAATGGCGTTCGCCGTCGTGCGATGGGCGAGACATCGGCCAGACCCTCTCGTCCCAGCAGCTGCTGCACATTGCGGACAGCCTCATCATCGGCCATCAAAGCCAGCCGCCGGTTCTCCTTGCGCTGGTCATCGAGATAGCTGGTCAGCAGGTTGAACGTCGGATTGATGCCCAACTGGTTGAGGAACGGATCGTTGCAGTAGTAGGCCTGGCTCACCTTGATGGGATTGTAGCCCAGCCGTCCGCGGATGCCGAGGAAGCACAGGCCTATCAGCACGACGCTGGCCAATGTCACTCCCAGACGCTCCACGAGGCCCTGCCGGTGCCAGCCCGACTGCGGCCGCGGCAGGCGCACCAGCACCCAGACGAGCAGGGTGATTGCGGCCAATGCATAGGCCAACGGAGCCCAATAGGATGACTCTCCCACGACCATGCCGGCCGTCGTGCCCGCATAGCCGAACCAGAGGAAAATGCTGGAATTGATGTTCTGGAAAAAATAGCAGAAATAAGGGATATTGGCCGCAGAAATAAAGAACGACAGCCCCAGGAAAAAGCCGAACCAGATGCGCGCGAAGACGAACATCCACCGTTGGCCAAGGCCCACAATAGACATCACGCAGAAGACCGTCAGCGGCAGCACCGTGATATACGAACAGATGACCGTATCGAACCACACGCCGCGCACGAATGCGGTAATTTTTGTGGCCAATGTCACATCGGCCGCGAACTCATAGGGCAACGTGACGTACAGCAGCCAGCGCAGGATGCCGTGCACCGCCAGCGCCAAGGCGAAAATGATGGCCAGATAACGGACATTGGCCAAGAAATTCCTCATTACGGATTGAAAATTGAAAAAGATTTACACTCAAATATCCTGTTCCGGAGCCGTCTGAGGCGCATTCGCCCGCTGCCGCTTCCATCGGTCATGTGTCCACAGGTAACACTCCGGCTGCCGACGGATGGACTGCTCCAGCATCGCGAAGAACCGGCGCGTCAGGTCAAATTCCTCCAGCTGTGCGGGATGCTCCTCCATCTTGACGAAACGCGCCACATAATGCCCGCGGCGCACGCGCTGAAGGTCGCAATAGAACGTCGCATTGTCCATCTTGCGGGCGATGCGCTCCGCTCCCGTGAAGACCGGCGTATCCTGGTGCATGAAGTCGAGCCACAGGTGGATATTCTCCCACTTCGGACTCTGGTCGGCGATGTAGCCGAAGATGGTCATGCGGTTCTCCCGCTTGTAGCGCACTAGGTAGCGCAGAATCAGGTGCTTGTCAATGCAGGTACCACCGAAATGGGCGCGTACGGCGAGCATCAGCCGGTCCATGTTCTTCTGCCGCAGCGGATGATAGATCAGGCCCGCAACGGCCTCGCGGTGGCGCTCCAGATAGAGTCCGCAGGCCGACATCCACTCCCAGTTGCAATAATGGCCCAGGAAGATGGCCACGTGCTGGCCGCGGTCGAAACACTGCTCGACATCCTCCACGCCATGCCATTCGAGGTGGCGCTTCATCTCATCGGCCGACATATCGAGCAGCTTGAGCGTCTCGACAAAGTAGTCGCAGAACCAATGGTAGAACCGCCGCTCAATTACGCGCAGCTCGGCCTCGCTCTTCTCGGGGAACGAACGCTTCAGATTGCGGCGCACGACCTTGAGCCGATAGCCGACGACACGATAAAGTATCAGGCAGACAAAATCCGACAGGACGTACAGCACGCCGAAGGGCAGCATCGACATCAGTCGGGCAAAAAGATAGACGATCCTATACATTTCTGGAAGTGATTCTTGGCCAATGTGAATGAATAACGGACGCAAATTTAAACAAAAATCTTGGATTGTGGGGTGGCCAATGGGGAAAATCGGCCAAAAAGCGGCGAAAAAAACGGGACATTGGCCACAATGAAATCCTGTCTGAGCATATAGCAGGCGATTTTTCGGCCAATTTTCCCTTTTTTTAAAAATGAATTTGTTTTTTTCTACAAAAATTTCTACCTTTGCGCCCGTATAATTTTAAAGTTTTTTTAGATTTGAAAAATATCCGCAACTTCTGCTTCATCGCCCACATCGACCACGGCAAATCGACCTTGGCCGACCGACTTCTGGAATACACGAAAACTGTGGCCGAACGCGACATGCAGGCTCAGATACTGGACAACATGGATCTGGAACGCGAGCGCGGCATCACCATCAAGAGCCACGCCATCCAGATGGACTACAACTACACGGGACACCACGGCGAGGTGCCGCAATTGGGCGAGGCCGAACCGGGCAAGTACACGCTCAACCTCATCGACACTCCAGGCCACGTCGATTTCAGCTACGAGGTGAGCCGTTCGATTGCTGCCTGCGAGGGCGCACTGCTCATCGTCGATGGAACGCAAGGCATTCAGGCTCAGACGATTTCCAACCTCTACATGGCCATCGACCATAATCTGGAAATCATCCCGATCATCAACAAGTGCGACCTCGACAGCGCCATGCCGGAGCTGGTTGAGGACGAAATCATCGACCTGCTCGGCTGCAAGCGCGAGGAAATCCTGCGTGCGTCGGGCAAGACGGGACTGGGCGTGCCGGACATTCTGGAGGCCATCGTCGAACGTGTGCCGGCGCCGAAGGGAGATCCATCGGCCCCACTCCAAGCCCTTATCTTCGACTCGGTGTTCAACTCGTACAAGGGTGTCATCGGCTATTTCAAGATTGTGAACGGTACGCTCAAGAAGGGCGACAAGGTGAAGTTCGTCAACACGGGCAGCGAATACGACGCCGACGAGGTGGGTATCCTGCGCATGGACATGGAGCCACGTAGCGAAGTGGCGTGCGGCGACGTGGGCTACATCTGCTCGGGCATCAAGACTTCGACCGAGGTGAAGGTGGGCGACACCATCACGCACCAGGACCGCCCCTGCGAGAAGGCCATCGCCGGCTTCGAGGAGGTCAAGCCGATGGTCTTCGCCGGCGTCTATCCCATCGACCCCGAGGACTACGAAGACCTGCGTGCCTCGTTGGAGAAACTGCAGCTCAACGATGCGTCGCTCTCGTTCATGCCGGAATCGTCATTGGCCCTGGGCTTCGGCTTCCGATGCGGCTTCCTGGGTCTGCTCCACATGGAAATCATACAGGAGCGTCTGGGCCGCGAGTTCAACATGGACGTCATCACGACGGTGCCCAATGTCTCGTACAAGATTTTCGACAAGCACGGCAAGGAGACAGAAATCCACAACCCGTCGGGTATGCCGGACATCATGACCATCGAACATATCGAGGAGCCGTTCATCCGCGCCACCATCATCACGCAGACCGACTACATCGGCGGCATCATGAAGCTCTGTCTGGACAAGCGTGGCGTGCTCGTCGAACAGAAATACATCTCCGGAAACCGCGTAGAAATCTACTTTGACCTGCCATTGGGCGAAATCGTCATCGACTTCTACGACAAGCTGAAGAGCATCTCGAAGGGCTATGCCTCGTTCGACTACTACATCCACGACTTCCGTCCGTCGAAGCTCGTCAAACTGGACATCCTGCTCAACGGCGAACAGGTCGATGCGCTGAGCACGCTGACACATGTCGATAATGCGGAGCGTTTCGGCCGACGGATGTGCGAGAAGTTGAAGGAGCTGATTCCGCGTCAGCAGTTCGACGTTGCCGTGCAGGCCGCCATCGGAGCAAAAATCATCGCCCGCGAAACCATCAAGCAGGTGCGCAAGGACGTGACGGCCAAGTGCTACGGCGGCGACGTGTCCCGTAAGCGCAAGCTGCTCGAAGCACAGAAGCGAGGCAAGAAGCGTATGAAGCAGATCGGCAAGGTCGAGGTGCCACAGACGGCGTTCCTCGCCGTGCTCAAGTTGGATTGACGCCCTCCCAACCTCCCCAAGGGGAGGAGATTTTCTCCCGCCAGAGCATTGGCGATTATGGCCGATGTCCCAGATGCGGAGAAATGGCATTGGCCACAAACCCGAAAGTCATCTTAATAATCAATAAAAACTAAAACGCTATGGAAACAGTCACACAAATTCCAGGCTGGATGCTGATTCCCTTCGTGGTTCAGCTGCTCTGTATCGCCATTCTGCCGCTCACCAAGGCCGAAGAATGGTGGGAGCACAACCTGCACAAACTGTATGTTTCGCTCATCCTGGGCATCCCGGTGGGCATCTGGCTCTGCATGAACGGCATGAGCCACGACCTCGAACATCAGATGATCTACGACTACGTGCCGTTCATCCTGCTGCTCATGGCCCTGTTCGTCACCACGGGCGGCATCCGCATCAAGGGTGACCTCAAGGCCAAACCTGTCACCAACACCTGCATTCTGGCCATCGGCTGGGTATTGGCATCGTTCATGGGCACAACCGGCGCCGCCATGCTGCTCATCCGCCTGCTGATCCAGACCATCAGCGAGCGCAAGTACAAGGCACACACCATCCTCTTCTTCATTGCGATTGTGGCCAATTGCGGCGGTCTGCTCACCCCACTGGGCGATCCCCCGTTGTTCCTGCTCTTCCAGAAGGGTGCCGACTTCACATGGTTCCTCAGCCTCACGCCCGAATGGTTCGTGACCGGCCTGCTGCTGTTGGCCACCTATTTCTGCATGGACACGTGGTACTACAAGCGTGAACCGAAAGAGAACTTGGCCAAGGACAATTCCGAAACCTCATCTATCTCGTTCGGCGGTCTGATCAACATCTTCTGGCTGCTCTGCGTCATCTGTTCGACGATGTTCATCAATCCGAAGTACATCCCGGCAATGGGCGAGCACGACGCTCCGTTCTACCTCAAGCTGCTACGCGAGTGGGCATTCATCGCCATCATCGTCTTGAGCATGGTGACGACCAAGAAGCAGACCCGCGTGGAGAACAACTTCTCGTGGACGCCGATTTTGGAGGTTGCCTGCGTCTTCTGCGGCATCTTCGCCACGATGACCCCTGCCCTGCTCTTCCTGCAGCAGAATCCATTGCCCGTCACCGAACCCTGGCAGTTCGTCTATTGCACCGGCGTGCTGTCGGCCTTCCTCGACAACGCCCCGACTGCGATGGTCTTCCACGCGACGGCAACGACATTGGCCGATGCCTCATCCACAACCCTCGTGGCCGGCATCGAGGAGGTGCTGCTCAAAGCCATTTCGATGGGTGCCGTCTTCTTCGGCGCACTGACCTACATCGGCAACGGTCCGAACTTCATGGTCAAGTCGATTGCCGAGCAGTCGGGCATCAAGATGCCGTCGTTCTTCGGCTACATGGGCAAGTTCTCGCTCATCATCTGCCTGCCGATCTACATCATCGTGCAGCTCATCTTCTTCTGATTGTTAAAAAGAATTCATATTTTTTCACAATCGCACATAGCAAATTGGGCATTCCGGACAAAACGGAGTGCCCAATTGTTATTTTTTGTTAAAATTTGATACATATCGGGGCATTTTCCGGTCCTCGTATTATAAAGATGCTAAAAAAAGGCTGTATTATGGCCAATGACCTTCATCCGAGCGGCAAAAATCATTATCTTTGCGATACTGAAACGAAACACCCAACTATTATGGCTTTGTTAAACCGCTTTCTCAGACAGACAGAATTCACCTCCTACGAGGACTTCATGAAGAACTACCAGGTCATCGTGCCCGAGCACTTCAACTTCGGCTACGATGTGGTCGATGCCTATGCCGCAACAGAACCGGACAAGGAGGCTATCCTCTGGACCAATGACCGTGGTGACGTGAAGCACCTCACCTATGCGGAGTACAAGCAGCTGTCCGACCAGGCCGCCAGCTACCTGCTCACATTGGGCATCGGCCGCGGTGATTGTGTCATGCTCATCCTGAAGCGGCGCATCGAGTGGTGGATTACGATGGTTGCCCTGCACAAAATCGGAGCTGTAGCCATTCCTGCCACCCATCTGCTCACCGACAAAGACATCATCTACCGCTGTCACGAGGCCGAAATCAAGGCCATCGTTGCCGTGGGCGATGACCAGATTCTGCGCAATATCTATGCCGCGAGGGCCTTCTGTCCCACGTTGCGACACTGTATCTCCATCGGCCCCGAAGTACCACAAGGTTGGGACAACTTCTGGCAGGGGCTCAATATGGCGCCGAAGTTCATTGGCCAAAAAGGTCAGAACAACAACGACGACAATTTCCTGATGTACTTCACCAGCGGCACAAGCGGCGAGCCAAAGATGGTAATGCACGACTACACGTATCCGTTGGCCCACATCCTGACAGCGAAATATTGGCACAAAGTCCACGACGGAAGCCTGCACCTCACTGTGGCCGATACGGGTTGGGGCAAGGCCGTCTGGGGCAAGTTCTACGGCCAGATGATTGCCGGAGCGACCGTCTTCGTCTATGATTTTGAAGGCCGATTCGAACCGCAGGCCATGCTCAAGGTTATGTCCGATTTCCACGTCACGTCGTTCTGCGCACCGCCAACCGTCTATCGTTTCATGATACGCGAAGATCTCTCGCAATACGACCTTTCGTCGCTCGAATACTGCACCACAGCGGGCGAGGCGCTCAATCCGAACGTATTCAAGGTATGGAAAGAGAAGACCGGCATCATGATCTACGAGGCATACGGCCAGACGGAAACGACCCTCGTCCTGGGCACCTATCCGTACGTCAAGCCGAATCCGGGTGCAATGGGTGTGCCCAATCCGCAGTTTGACATCGACGTGCTTGATGCCGATGGTAACCGCTGCCAACCCGGAGAACACGGACAACTGGTCATCCATACCAACCACATTTCGGGGGCCATCGGCGAAAACGGAAGCGCCATGCACAAGCCACTGGGCCTCTTCAAGGAATATTACCGCCACCCCGAACTCACCGAAAAAGCCCATCACGGCGACGTCTATTACACGGGCGACGTGGTCTATTACGACAAGGAGGGCTACTATTGGTTCGTGAGCAGGGCCGATGACGTTATCAAGTCGAGCGGCTACCGCATCGGACCCTTCGAGGTTGAGTCGGCTCTGATGAGCCACCCCGCCGTTGTCGAATGCGCCATCACAGGCGTACCGGACGAGATTCGCGGACAAGTCGTCAAGGCGACCATCGTGTTGGGCGACGAATGGAAATGCAAGGCCGGCGACGCCCTCATCAAGGAGTTGCAGAACCACGTCAAGCACGAGACCGCGCCCTACAAATATCCGCGTGTCATCGAGTTCGTCGACGAACTGCCAAAGACCATTTCGGGCAAAATCCGCCGCGTGGAGATACGCGAGAACGATTGCAAGAAATAATAGCCAAAACGAGGTCATGTCTGCTACGGCATGACCTCGTTTTTATATTAAAAACAAAGTCTCCCCAATCCTCTTGGAGAGACTTCTTTTATTTTTGGCCAATGGCATTCAGAAGCTGGTCGATTCCATATCTTCGAGATCCTGGAAGCCCTCTTCGTCCAGCTCCGACGGGTCAAACTCGTCGTCACCGTACATACCCGAGGTCTCTTCGCTCAGGCCTTTGAAGATGTCGTCGAGGTCGCCCTCCTGCTTCGGAGCCTTGCCCTTGCTCAACGTCACGACTGGCTCGAGCAGGTGCTTATGGTCGATGACCTCGCGCACCTGGATGAAGAGCGAACGGTCGCACATGGTGTCAAAGACGAAGATCATCTTGGCCTTGGACGCAGCGACATCGGCCGAAATCATATCGCCGATGTGGGTCTTCTCCATGAGCGGGATGGGGTCGGCCTTCGGATCATCGTTCATATCTACGGCCGTAATCTCCTGCTTCCTCTCCCACTCGTCGTCACACAGGAAAAACGAGGTCATGAGGTCGGTCTTGTACTCGCAGGTCTTCAACAGAATCTTGTTGAGGTCGAGGAACGTAGCGTCAGCATCGATCTCAATCTCGCGACGGAAATCATCGACTTCGTCGCTCAGCACGCAAAATTTATAGACCATAATCTTTCATTGTTTAATGGACGGCCGGCGATTGAAGATTGGGGCATTGGCCAATGAAACAATCAATCACGACCTTCCGATTTTACATATTTCCGGCAATGATGCCGCGATCGCTCGACTTGATGAACTGGAGGATATAATCGCGCTCGGGCGAAGAGGGGAAATCCTGCTCGATGCGCTCGCAGGCATGGGTCGTGTTCAGGCCACTCATGTAGATGATGCGGTAGATTTCCTGAATGTTCAGCACCTGCTCGGCCGTGAAACCGCGACGACGCAGACCGACGCTGTTCAAGCCCATATATTTGGCAGGCGAACGGCCCACCATCGTGTACGGCGGGATGTCTTTGGTCAGACCGGAACCGCCCTGAATCATGCAGTAGCTGCCGATGTGGGTGAACTGGTGGATGAGCGTGCCGCCACCGATCACAGCGAACGGATCGACTACGACCTCGCCGGCCATCTGGACGCTATTGGACATAATCACATTGTCGCCCACGTTACAGTCGTGCGCTACGTGACAATAGGCCATGATCAGACAGTTCTTGCCGATTTTTGTGACCTGCTTCGAGGCCGTTGCGCGATGCACGGTGACGCACTCATGCAAGTGTGTGCCGTCGCCAATCTCGACAGTGGTGTACTCGCCCTTGAACTTGAGGTCCTGCGGCGTGGTAGCGACACAAGCGCCCGGGAAGATGTGGCAGTTTTTGCCGATGCGTGCGCCCGGGAAGATGGTCACATTGTTCTCAATGATTGTGCCATCGCCGATGACAGTGTCGCTATAGATGCACGAGAATGGGCCAATCTTGACGTTTTCGCCGATTTTTGAGCCCTCCTCGATGTAGGCCAATGGTGAAATATTTGACATTATTTTGAGGTTTTGAGGTTGTAAGGTTTTGAGGTTATAAGGTTATTTTCCGATGAGAGCCTTGAACTTGGCTCACTACACGATTTTTAGCCAATGGCTTTCGTCCGCATGGCCTAAAAACCTTATAACTTCACGACCTAATAACCTGAAAATTTACTTGTTCTTTACAATCTGAGCCATGAATTCGGCCTCGCTCACAATCTTGTCGCCCACGAAGGCGTAGCCCTTCATCTCGGCGATGCCACGACGCAGAGGCGACATGAACTGAACGCGGAAGATAAGCGTATCGCCCGGAACGACCTTCTGGCGGAACTTCACGTTGTTGATCTTCATGAAGTAGGTCGAATAGCGCTCCGGCTCATCGACGCAGCTCAACACCAAGATGCCCGAGCACTGCGCCATAGCCTCGACCTGAAGCACGCCCGGCATGACAGGTTCTTCGGGGAAGTGGCCGACGAAGAATGGTTCATTGGCCGTAACATTCTTTACACCAACGATATAGTCGTTCGGCTCAACGCTCACGATCTTATCGACCAGCTGCATCGGATAGCGGTGTGGCATAACGGCCTTGATACCGACATTGTCCATGAACGGAGCTGCATTCGGGTCATAGACCGGAGCCTGAACCTCGGTGCGCTTCACATCCTTGCGGACGGCGCGCGCCAACTTGTTGTTGATGCCGTGGCCAGGTCGCGTAGCGATGACTCGGCCCTGAATGAAGCGGCCGATGAGTGCGATGTCGCCCAAGATGTCGAGCAACTTGTGACGGGCAGGCTCGTTGTCCCACTGCAAAGGACGCTTCTGCACATAGCCCAGTTTGTCGGCCGATGGAGCTTCGACGCCAATCGTTGCGGCCAACTTGTCGATGTCGGCCTGAGCGACCTTCTCGTCGTAGATGACCATCGCATTGTCCAAGTCACCACCCTTGATGAGGTTGGCAGCCAACAGCGGCTGAATCTCACGCACGAAGACGAGAGTGCGGGCTGCGGCAATCTGCGACTTGAAGTCGGCCACATCGTTCATCACGGCGAACTGGTTGTTCAAAACGGGCGACGGATAGTCGACAAATGTGGTGACTGAGAAGTGGTCGTCCGGATAGATTTCGAGTTTCAGACCGTTTTCAGCGTCCTCGACCGTGTATTTCTGCATGATGCGGAACACCTCGCGCTTGGCCTCCT
>JAEEGL015824483.1_pt1 | contig 13745 bp, 11 predicted proteins | sample 9134231 | NCBI WGS metagenome assembly JAEEGL01 (sample SAMN16246548, study PRJNA631951) | gut metagenome | biome: gut microbiome; feature: rumen; material: fiber-attached | host: Bos | place: Iran: Karaj | collected 2018-10 | reverse complement strand
TTCGTCGGAAGCGGAAGAATCGATGATGGAAAGAACCTCGGCCTTGCTTTCGGCGGCCATGGTGGTGTCAGCTTCAACCGCATTCCTGAGATCCTGCCAGGCAGCGCCGGTGGAACGGACCGTGATCTTTCCGGCAAGTTCAGGGTGCTTTGCCACTATATAATCGTAAACGGCCTGGCCGCGCTGCTGGGCGCAGAGGTCGTTGACGGCGGCAGTGCTGTCGGGAGCGGCGCTTGCGACGATCACGATGGATTCGATTTCGTCTGCGCTGCAGCCATCGAGAATGGCCTCAATGCTGTCGAGAACATCAGCGTTGTTGCTGAAGTCCCTGTCAACTTCCACGGAATTCAGGGCGAAGCGGACTGCTTTCTCGGAAGATGCCTTATCGTAGGAAGAGACTTTGTCGGAACTTCCCTTAATGGAGTTATCGGTAAAACGAACTTCAGCGTAACGGAGAGTACGGAAGTAATTGTTATAGAGATAACGATAAGACTGCAAGGCGCCGAGCTTGCGCTCCTTGGTGTCGGCAGAATCGTTGGAATCAATGATCTGAAGCATCAGAGCCTTGGCGCTCTCAGAAAGGCGGATATCGGACACAACAGCAGAGCGAAGCGCCTCCCAGGCCTCTGCAGCAGGCTTTACGCTAAGCTTGCCGGCAAGCTGAGGATAACGACCGGCCAAGTACTTCATGAGAGCGTTGGCACGGCGGGTGGAGAGGTTGAAGTTGTAGTCGAAATTACCTTCGGGAGAGGAGTAAGAAACGATCTCAAAGGCCTCGAAACTGCCGCTGCGAAGGATCGAATCGATGTTTGCAAATGCCTGATTATTAGAGAGATACTCGGCGTCAACCACGGCATTGTCGAATCGATAATAGATACGCTCAGCGGGTTCCTGTGCGCGTATAAAAAAAGATTCGGCGAACATAACGACAACCGCCAAGGTGACCTTCACGGCTACCTTGGAGATTGAAGCGAAAATGTTCGTCAAAATTTTCATTAATGCTATGATGCGAGATATTTTTCGTTCGTTGCTTGTGTTGTCAACAATTTTTCAAACAAAAACACTCGCTTATCGTTTCCAGAGGCAAAGGTAAATCAAATATTTTTATTTTCCAACAAAAATTTTAATTTTTTTTCACAATAATTTCAAATTCACATAATCTCCAACTCTTTTTAAACAATTTTAATAATGCGCAGTGAAAACCTAAAAACCTTGCCTATAACGCACACATTTAGGGATTACCCCCCCCCTAGCCCACACAATGCGGGCAAAAAACCCCTCCGAGGGCCCCCAAGGGGCGATTGTTCATGTTTTACAAATTTTTCAGCTTTTCTGTAAATAATTTGGATTTTAGAAAATTTTAACTACTTTTGCAGAAAAGAACAATATATTTATATATAAAGGTATAGTAAAAGATAGTTTATGGCATATACATTATTTATTTTTCTTCCGGTAGCAACATGCCTGTTCTGGCTTGTGGTGCACAGTTTGCTGGCATCCAGGACGGAAACCTACTCGCTGTTTTCCCTGCTGTGCATTATAGTAGGCGTATATCTGTTCTCCGATGCCTGCCACGCTACCCAGGCGAAGGGCAGCCTCCTGGATACCGGATCCCAGATCGCATCCCTTTTTGCAGGCCCATGCATCATTCCTTTAATAATAATGTATATTCAGAAGTTGCTGCACAAACAGCATAGAAGCTGGTTATCCATGGTATGGATAATGATTCCCACCGGCTTGTTCACGGGCGGCATCCTTCTTTATATCCTGAATTATGAAGCGAGGATTGGTCAGGCATTCGACTATCTTACAGGCAAAATATTCCATGCCGTGCTTGCATGCGAGCTGATAGTATTAGTTATATTTTTTATAAGAACTTTAAGATATAACAAGATTCTCCCTGGCAGCATATTTTCATTTATACTTAAGGGAAAGCCTATCAGCCTTGTTCGCTTGCAGATAGACACTCTGTGCATTCCGCTGTTCGTAATGGTTCTGCGAATCATTTTGACCGACAACCTATACACGGCAGAGCATGGGGTAGCAATTGCATCCGCAGCCATTCTGACATCTACTCTCTTCGTTTTCGCAACAAACGCACTGTTAGGTGTCCGTTCCACGGTAGCCTGGAAGGATTTCAGGTATCTTATTCGCTATAACTATAGCAAACAGGGGAAAGCTGAGGCTGTAGATAAGATCCTGAAGGAATTGCTGGATGAAGCGGAAGACGATACCCTGAAGAGCATACAGGAGAAACTAAGAGAGCATTTCATCAACGACGAATGGCAACCGGGTGAATACGAAGGCGAAACAGCCCAGCTGGCAGGACAGAAACTGAATATGAATGCAAACTCATGGGAGGACGAGAATCTGTTGGCACGGTTCCAGGAACTTATGATGGACAAAAAAGTGTTCCTGCAGCCAAGAATCACTCTCGACGACATAGCCAATGAACTGAACTCCAATAAGACTTATGTCTCAAGGATGGTGAACAGCACATACAAGATGGGCTTCCCCGAATTGATAAACACGCTCCGTGTTGACTACGCAGAACAGTATATACTTATGCATCGCGAATCCAAACAAAGCGAGGTAGCGAGGGAAAGTGGTTTCCTCAGCGCATCCGCCTTCAACACGGTATTCAAGAAAGTAACGGGAGTCACTCCAAGAGTGTGGATAGCCTCCATGGACGCCAAATAGGGATTTTTAATCGTTTCAACAATTTTCAACTTTTAAAAAGAAAATTTTGGATTTATAAAAAATGCTTATTATATTTGCAGTCAGATAACAATTATAATTGCTGACGAAATATGAACAAAGTCTCCAATATAAGCCTTTCGATTGCCGCAGTTGCACTCTTTTCAATGATCTCCTGCGCAAAGATAGACGATGTCCCGTCGCTGCGGAACGACAACAATAAGCAGAAGGTTGACTTTGACATCATGGTCACGCGCGACGGCCAGGTCGTCAGCAATTCCCGCACAGGGATGATGACTAAATCGATGGTCGAATCCTCCGACAATATCGCCACTATGGATTCCGACATCCCTTTCGGCTTGGTAGGCATCGACTTTGAGAAAGGCGCCCTCGTGCTCGACAATGCTGCTGTGAACAGCGATGCAGGCAGCTACAGCGCCCTTTTCGACAGCTATCTCTGGTCCGCATCCAACAAGGTATCCTTCAGCGCCTATTATCCTCATGTCGAGTCGCTGATGTACTCGGACAATCTTGAGAGTTATGCCATCCCCTACTCCGTCACGGAGACGGAAGCAGGCCCCCTTGTTTCCAAAACAGTGGAAAAAGCTGTCAACCAGCTTAATATGATCCCGCTTGTGTTTCAGCACATTACAAACGACATTGGATATAAAGTATGCGACATAACTCCTGACAAGGATCTTCAGGGGCTTATCCATCTCCGGAAGATGACCGCCTATAACGTTGCCCAGGCCGGGGTGTTCATCAATGACGTGTTGAGCGACGGAGGCACCTGGCACAAGCAGGGCTATTACAGGAAAGTCGTCGTGTTTGAGGGAGATGCGCTCGTGGGCGTTGGTTCAGACAACGAAAAATTCGTAGGATTCAGTACTCTCGAAGACCACATGGTGGACAGCCACCGCTATTATTCCATCCCAGATGATATCCTGATAGGGAAGCAGTATGTAGAAGTGATATTCGACGTCGATGGGTTCCATCACAACGGAATTTATTATTCCCCGCTTACAGACCAGATTCAAAAATTCATGTTGTACGGCCTGCTTCCGGATAATACATTCGTTTACGGCAAACAATACACCTTCCACATCGGTCTGGACCTCAGTTCCGTTTACCGGCAAATCACATTTGCTCCTACCATATCTGACTGGCAAACAGCAATTTACGAAAACAACGACGATTTCTGATGGTCCTGACGCTATTCCTATTCCTGCCGGTTGCGACATGTCTGCTCTGGGTATTGATCCACCTCATGGTGGCATCCAGAACAGACACTTTTAATGTATTCATCTTTCTGTTCCTGGCCTGTGGACTATACATTTTTTCAGAAGCCTGCCATGCTCTTTCCGAGCATGGCTCTGTCCTTTATATAGTTACTACACTCATAGGAATGCTGGCGGGGCCAAGCATAGTGCCACTGCTGATCACCTATCTGCACCGGTTGATTCATTCTTCCAGGAATAATCCGCTCAGACACCTTTGGATTGTTTTCCCCGCCGCATTGTTCACAGGTGGAACCCTATTGTTCGTAATCGGTTTCGAAGTAGCAAACAGCGACAAGGTTCACGAAATGTTCCATCTGATCACCGAAGACATATATAACGCCGTTCTGGGAGCCGAACTCATATACTTGGTGCTGTTCGTCATTATGACGCTGAGACAGAAACGCCTGATCCCGGGCTCAATCTTCAGTTTCTTGTTCAAAGGCAAAAAAATCGGTTTATCCCGTCTGCAGTTGGGTGTAGGAATGATTCCCATGATAGTAATGGCAGCAAGAATAGGGTTAGGAGAGAATCTTTATGGATACGGAACTCCGGTAGCGGTCATTTCTGCCACACTGCTGTTTATTTCTGCCTTCTTCTTCGGGTTGAACGCGCTGTTGGGCAATCAGGCGATGATAAGCATCAAAGACTTTAAATTGCTTCTACGCTACAATTATAACAAGGATAATAAGGCGGAAACGATAGAGAATATGATGAACGACCTTCTGGATGATGCAGAAGAAGAAGCTCTCAAGCGCATTCAGGAGAAGATTGACGAAAACCTTCACATAGATACATGGAAATCGGGAGAAGAATCTGAAAGAACTCCCGTATTGGCCAATACGATATTCTCAGCAGTATCGAAATCGTGGGAGGAAGACAGCCTGGCATCACGATTCCAGCATCTGATGATGGACCAGCAGGCCTTCCTGCAGCCGAGACTGACCCTTGACGACGTCGCAGAAAGCCTTCAGACTAACAAAACCTACGTATCCAAAATGGTGAACAACACCTATAACCTTGGATTCCCTGAGCTGATAAATACCCTGCGAGTAGATTACGCAGAACAGTATATCCTCAGCCACCGCGAAGCCAAACAAGATGAAATCGCACAGCAGTGCGGCTTCCTCAGCGCTTCATCTTTCAATACAGTCTTCAAAAAAGTGACCGGGATGACTCCAAAAGTATGGATTGCGGCAATGGACAGACAAAGTAAGGAGCAATGATTGATTTCAGCAAATATAACGTGCTTGCCGTCGATGACGTGCCCTTGAATCTTCTTATAGTGGAGAAGATGCTGTCCAAATTCAACTTCAGGATACGCAAAGCTGCTAACGGACGTATAGCGCTGGAAGAGATCGCAAAGGAAAAACCAAACCTCATCCTGCTGGATCTGCTCATGCCGGAAATCGATGGTTTCGAGGTGCTCCGCCAGATACGAGAGAATCCGGATACAGCCGATATAAGAGTGGTTATCCTCTCTGCCCTGAACTCTACGGAAGACATCGTAAAAGGCTATCAATTAGGGGCTAACGACTTCATTACCAAGCCGATAATAATGGAAAAACTGGTCAACTGCGTTGCAACCCAGCTTCAGCTTTTGTAACATTAGTTTTTGAAACTACTCCGCAGAAACGATAACGGAACGGAGGGACGCCATCTGGTTGGCAATTAGTTGCTGCCAGGTGGCGCTTCCATCAAGAGCCCGTATGGCAGCCTTTCTTGCTCCACCTGAAAGCGACTCGTCGAAAAGGATTTTCACCACATCGTCGCGATTCGCTCCGTCGTAGTTCTTTTCAACCTCGACGGCAAGTCCGGCCCAGTCTTCGCCGCAATTCTGCACAGTAATCCTTTCTGCCGGCACGCCGAGTTCACCGATCAGATATTGCCTTACACACTCAGCCCTGTTCCCCGCGAGAGTTGCGTTTGCTGCGGGAGACCCTTCGGGCGAAGAGTAAGATTTGACTGTCAGAGGCTTGCCGCTGTCGGCAAGGGCCTTCAAAGATTTGAGAGAAAGGCTGTTACCGGCAAATTCGGGCCTTACATAACGAATTCCTGCAGGGAACAATATACGCACATCATCCTTATCCTCAAGTGTTACTTCAGGTGAAGTTGCAGGCTCGGCTTCGGCTTCGTCGGCCAGGACTACTGTAATACTTGCGCAACGAAGGGCAGGGAACGCGCTGCGCATCAGTTCGTCCCAGGCTTCTCCGGCGTAAAGGTCCTGCAGTTTCTCTTCCCTGGTGGAAACCTCGCCTTCGGTCACGATTTTCAGGGCTTCATCTTTCCAGGACTTTCCGCTCCGGCGCAGCCATCTGGCCACCCCGGACCAATCTTCGGCCACGACCGTACTCTTGATAGCGTCATCTCCAAGAGAAGGGCAGAATTCCTTTACCTTATTTATAATACAGGATGCGCGGTCCTCGGCAAGAGTCTTGTTCACCCAGTATGGCCCGTCCGGCGAGGAAGATGCACGGACTTCCACCCCGACGACGCGTGAAGAATCCGGCCCAGCAAGCAACGCCTCGAGTTTGCTGAAGTCCGCATCGGTTTTTCCAAAGCGGAAACGCACCGTAACGCCCCTGGATTCAGCAGATACCGCAACGGCGCCCGCCAACGACAGGAGCAAAACTGCAAGTATCTTTCTGAACATCTTCATAGATGTTACAAATATAATACTTTCCTGTTACAAAAAAAAGACTCCTTCTTGCGAAGGAATCTTTGTCGGGGTGACATGACTCGAACATGCGACCCTCTGGTCCCAAACCAGATGCGCTACCAACTGCGCTACACCCCGAATGGACTGCAAAGATAGCAAAATTTGCTATATTTGCGTAGATATGATTATACAAGCCAAAGGCATTACCAAATCCTTCGGGGAACTTAAGGTCCTGCGCGGGGTGGATTTCAGCGCAGACAAAGGGGAAGTCGTTGCCATCACCGGCGCATCCGGCGCCGGCAAAACCACCCTGCTTCAGATTCTCGGCACTCTCTCCACTCCAGACGATGGCAGTCTGATCATAGATGGCGCCAATCCCCTCGCCCTAAGCAGCCGCGAGCTTTCCGCATTCCGCGGAAGAAAGATAGGCTTCGTCTTCCAATTCCATCATCTCCTGCCTGAATTCACAGCCCTGGAGAATGTTATGATTCCTGCCTTGATTGCAGGGCAAAACGCAAGGGATGCCTCTGAGAAGGCCCTGGGCCTGCTTAAAGAGGTAGGTCTTGAGAGCCGGTCCGCCCACAAACCATCCGAACTTTCCGGCGGCGAAGCCCAGCGGGTAGCCATCGCACGCGCCCTCATCAACCACCCCGCAGTGCTTTTTGCCGATGAACCCACCGGCAATCTGGATTCCGCCACCAAGGAAGAAATCCACCGACTTTTCTTCTCGCTTCGCGACCGGCTCGGCCAGACCATAGTCATTGTCACGCACGACCCCGCGCTCGCCTCCCTCTGCGACCGTTCCCTCACCATGATAGACGGTCTGTTCGTATGAACCCCGAGCTCCAGGCGTACATAGAATCCGAAATCATCCCGCGGTATGCTTCTTTTGACGAGGCCCACCGGGAGGACCATGTCCGAACCGTCATCGAGCAATCCCTGGCGCTGGCCGGGTATTACGATGTGGATCGGGACATGGTATATGCCATAGCCGCTTTCCACGATACCGGATTAAGCGAAGGACGAGAACGGCACCATCTGGTGTCCGGGCGTATCATCCGGGAAGACCAGAACCTGCGCAAGTGGTTCAGCGAAGGGCAGATAGAGATCATGGCGCAAGCGGCGGAAGACCACCGCGCTTCATCGGACCACGAGCCGCGGAGCATCTACGGGCGCATCGTAGCGGAAGCCGACCGCATCATCGACGGAGAAACCATAGTCCGCCGCACCATCCAGTACGGCCTCTCTCATTATCCGGAGCTGGACCGCGAGGGCCATTGGCGCCGCATGTGCGAACATCTGAAAGAGAAATACGATTATGGCGGATACCTGAAGCTCTGGATTCCCCAGTCTCCCAATGCCGCCCGCCTGGAGGAATTCCGCCGGAACCTGCGGAAACCAGGCTGGCTCCACGAACTGTTTGACCGGTACTTCTGCGCTGGCAGGTAGCGGTTTACATCCGCTACCGCCACGCACATGCCCGCTCAAAAAACTTCGTAAACCGCTGCCTGTCAGCGAAGCGATGTTTCAGCAACGTTCCACCCCTCAACATGCACAACCGGCTTCGCAGGGGCGTCGCCGCGGGCAATCTCCAGCGTAACAGTTTTGGAAGCGCCGGGAAGAAGAGTAAAGTAGTTATCGCTATAGAAAGTATAGGGCACCGGCAGGCCGTCGTCGCCCAGCAGCAGGACCTCGTTGAAGAAAGCTATCTTGCCGGAACCGTTCTTCAGTGTAACGTCGAAATAGAGATTGTCCCCGTCCGAACGCTTCTTCACACTGCTTTTCACCTTGGCCTCGGGCATATCCTGCAGTTTCTCGAACCCGGATGCGCAGGGCCCCGTCAACGTCCCCTCGTGATAACGCGCGGTGGATCTCCAATAGAAATTCTCGCTCAGGACCTTGCCCTTGGCATCCCGAACCTCCAGCGCAAGGAAATGCACCGGTGTGAGTTTGTCCGGAAGGCGGAGGGAGATGGCGTCACAGGCTACTCCGTCGGCCTTCACATTCACTCCATGCACCGTCCAAGTGGCCAGATTCCTGCTGTTCAGGTCGAACAGGCGCGCCACCACCGTCAGGTTGGAAAGCGCGGTAAGGCGGTCGTTGTACACCGAGACGGTGTTCTTCTCATAATCGTACATCACGTGCACGGGCTCAAGCGCGTGCATGGTGTGGTACAGGGACGCCGTAGGGATCAGATACCAGTCCCACATGTGGTTCTTGATCATGGGGATGGGGCTGGCGTGACTCCAGAACAGGGTGCCGGAGCAGAAGCGGTCGCCGTAGCCCAGCTTGTTGTAGTTCCACACGTCCCAGATCGCCTTTGAGTTCATCGCGCCCAGCAACTGGGTGCGCCATCCGTATTCCTTGATAGAACGCGACTCGCCGTAGTTGTCTGCCAGGGCTTTGACCGTAGTCGTCACCTTGCCGAATCCGCTGCCGTCCAGATAGTCCCAAACATACTGGTTCATCGGCCATATCTCCTCCGGGCGCAGGAAACGCTGCAGCGAGGTCCAGTGCGGCATCCCGGTGAAACCGTATTCAGGGTTGAAACCGTTCACGCGGCTGCCGCGGGGGGATGCCTTATCCAGATAATGTAACATCGGATTCACCTGCACGTAAGGGCTTCCGTCGTGGATGCCGTCGCATTCGCTCTGCTGCTGCCACGGCCGGGTGCCGTCCAGTTTCTCTATCAGTTCGCGCGTGCCGCTCACCTCCGTACTCTCATTGGAAGCTACATAGAACACCACGCAGGGGTGATTCCGCACTCGCTTTACACTGGATTCAACGTTGACGAAGTAGGTGGCCACGTCGTGGGGATGACGGGTGTCGCCCGTCATGAAAAACTCCTCCCAAACCATGAATCCGTACTCGTCGCAGAGCTGGTGGAAATAGTCGCTTTCCACGATTCCGCCGCCCCAGAGGCGCAGAAGGTTGAATCCGCACTGGGCGCTCATGCGCAGCACGGCCGCCATGCGCTTGTCGTTGTCTTTCAGCATCGCCTCCGGAATCCAGTTGGACCCTCGCACGAAGATGGGTTTGCCGTTCACCACGAATAGCTTGCTCTCGTCCGGGGTCTCGCGAGTGGCTACGACCTCGCGGATGCCAAAGGCGGTGGTGAGTTCATCGCTCAGGATATCATCGTCGAACACGCTGATTTTCAGCGAATAAAGAGGATGCTCCCCCTTGCCGAGCGGCCACCAGAGCTGAGGGTTGTCGATGTGCAGGCTGCGGAATCCCTTGGGGGAGAATGTCACCTCCTGCACCTCTTCGCGGTACAGTTCCACGGTCTTCTCAAATCGGGCGACCGGGTTGCCGCCAGGTTCCGTTATCTCCCCCAGCACCCGGGCCTTGTGGGTTTTGGGGCTATCCACATAACGGCTTCCCACCTCCACGCTCACTGTCAGGTCTGCCGCGTCGTATTCGGGATGCGCCAGTTTGGCGCGTACGAACGGATGCCTCACGGTCAGCCCGCCGGTGGAGTACAGGGAGATGCTGCGCCAGATGCCCGTGTTGCGGTCGCGGACGGCATCCCAGAAAGTGAAGTCCCAGCCCACGCTCATCAGCATCGTGGAATTGAGACCGATGTTGCCGTCGCCACCGTTGTTGTATTCGCCGGGCGCGCCCCAGGTCTTCTTTCCCGGCCTGCCGGGGAAATCTACCGGATACACCAGCACCGCCAGCGCATTGCGGCCGCCGATGTTTGCGAACTCGGTGATGTCGATATCGTCGTCCCGGAACATTCCGGTGAGGGTGCTGAACAGATGCCCGTTCACCCAGAACTCCGCCCTGTAGTTGATGCCTTCAGGATGCAGCCAAACCTTCTTGCCGGCGTAGTCGGCAGGAATGTCGAATTCGGTGCGGAACCAATAGGTGTAGTAACCGCGGCCCACCTCGTTTATGTCGGGGATGAGACCCTTGGAGAGGCGGTTGTTGTCGGAGAAGTACGGATCCGGAAGCTTGCCGTTCTCTACCAGATTTGTGAGCACCGTGGCAGGGATTCTGGCGGGCATCCATGCGCTGTCGTCGAAGCCGGGCAGGGAGATTTTCTCTGCCTGCCCCGCTTCGGAAATGTTGCACATGCGCCACTGCTGCCCTTCTGCGGAATCGAAATAGATGCGGTCTTTAAGCCGCGCCTGGTTGGGGGATGGCGCGGCACTGAGGGTGGCCGCCAGGAAGATAAGCGTCAGGAGAATGGACTTTTTCATATTTTTGTTTTATTTTTGCACGGTTAGAGTTCTGTGTCTTACAAATATAAGAAAATGAAAGGGAAAATCTGGAAAATAATTGCGGATCTCCTGCTGATTTCTATCTGCGCATATGTAATAGGCGATCTTGTATTTTGGGGTATTAAAACTCATCGCTGGGAAAATTGGACCGTGCGTGAAAAGGCTATCATCTACTTCGCCAAGGCGCCGATGCGGGTGCTGACTATCAATCACCGAGGAGATTCCCTGCGTCTGCGCAGAAACAGTCTGGAATTATCTGACAAGATGCTGGAATCTCATCAGTATGAAAAGCTTTGCGAATTACTTCTTGCCACGGTCCAGGACCCTTCGCAGGACGGAGTTGGAATTGCCGGGCCCCAGGTAGGGATTTCTCGACGGATAGTTGCCGTGCAGCGCTTCGACAAGCCCGGCGAGCCGTTCGAGGTGTATCCTAACATTCGCATTTCAGGGGTCAATCTCGGCAAGGATCCCGCGCTGCTTCCTGGCGGCGTCCCGGATTTGAATGCTGCAATGGAACCCGGCCCCGAAGGCTGCCTTTCGGTCCCCGGCCGCCGCGGCAACGTGCTGCGTTATAGGGATATAGACATCCAGTACACCCTTATCCCTGCCATGCGCGACACCACCGAACGCATCCAGGGCTTCACCGCCGTCATCTTCCAGCACGAATGCGACCACCTCGACGGCGTGCTTTATATAGATAAGGTTATTCCCGGTTCGCTGCAGGAGCGTGACTAGATAAGTCAAGGCGGCATTCAGGCAACTCTTGCACAACCAGACTAGCTTAGTGGCCGTTCCCAACAACAATATGGTAATCAGTAGGTTACATCAAAAGGGATGCCGAAAAATCAGCATCCCTTTTCATCTAACGTCCGACAAATCAGCCACTTACCAGGAACGGCCTATTGGGCAGATTTATGAAGGGCCGTAATGGGATCTGGCAGATGGAGGAATTTTCGCATCTGTTCGGCAGAAGCATTCACCTTCGCATATAGCTTCCTGCTTATCTTAGGTATCAGTTCCGGAGGGAGCAGATCGAAATTTGGCCCTTCGTATCCTATTGCCCTACTATGCTTTATCAACTTATTATAAACGGAATGATCGCCGCAGTCATCCTCCAAATCATATTCATTTCCGGCAATAGTCTCTATCACATCCAGTGTTCTGGCAAATGAACCGAAAATCTCCTCCAACTCATTATAGTTCAAGAAGTTATATTTATAGACAATATAATCAATCACCTGCTGCTTTTCATCCGGGGTCAAGCCGGTAAAAACCCTTCTCAACGTTGCATAGCCCAGGTGTTTCCCCTCTCTATGGAAGATATCCACCACCTTAAGGGCATCCCTTACTATATGCCGGCTGCGTCGTTTCACAAGCTTTTCCGAAAAAGGGTTCAGATTCTCTTTGTATGCTAGCAGAGTCCATCTGTTTTGTATCGCCAGCCTGCACATTCTCCCTGCCACCGGATTATTGAAAATATATGCAATACAAGCGATTATCTTCTTCGCCGAATGCTTACCTGCCCGCCCGAACCTCGGTTTGAAAACTGGTCCGGTCCGGTCATACTCCATATTGTACTCCTTGCTGAATATCGTAGCCAAGCGTATCTGGAATATCTTAAGAACAGATTCCGATATATCTTTGAACAAAGAGTGAATATGATTGAACATTATGGAAAAGGCAAGGACACATAGCCCCATCTCTCTTACCAACACACTGTAAACAGTAAAAAACACCAGACAATCCTCAACTCTGTAGAATAATCCCCAGCCATTCCGGCCCTTCATGTACACATGCTTCGCTTTCATCTCATTGCGTTTTTAATTTGATGCCTTCAGATTGGCCTCGAAGAGGGGGCCGCGCCCGGCATCTGACGCAAATAAAAGCATGCAAAACGACAATGTCAATCAGATTTATTCATAGCGAAAACTATTTTAAGTTTGCGTATCGAATAAGAATAATGGTGATTTCAATAAAGATGATTCACCTTCATAAAAGACGTGAAAAAGGTCCCAGGAGGGCGTTCCCGGTAACCCTTTATCAATTAGCTATTTACATAATAAGGGGTGCTCGCTTTTGAGCACCCCTTATTGGTTATTTAACTGTCTATCAATTAATTACTGGGAACGCGGAGACTACTAGTAAATCATAACGGTAGCCGCGACTAGGGGAGTCTACGCTATCCAAACCAGCACGTGCCTGTCGAAGGTCATGTACTCAAGGTCGAATTCTTCCTCAAAGCCATCTTTATTGATGAAGGTGGCTTCGAGTTCGCCCTCGCCCTTCAGGCGGAAGGCATCGATTTCTATCTGCTCGGCGAAATCAACCTTGTACTGGCTCATCTTTTTATACACCGCTTCCTTGGCGCACCAGTAAATGGCGAGCTGCTCGTTGCGGTGATCGTCGTCCAGGTCTTCGATCTCCTCTTCGGAAAGGGCCTTCTTCTCGACCGCGGAGAAATCGCGGTCCAGGCTCTCGCAGTCGATACCCACATCGTCCATGTCGTTCAGGATAACGGCCACATACTTGTCGGTGTGGGTGATAGAGATATTGGTGGCGTTGTTTTCGATATAGGGTTTGCCGTTGTCGTGGTGGGAAAGATACACTTTCTCGTCGAACATGGCGTCCAGTAGTGCACGCACGGCGAGTTTCTGCTTGCGCAGAGATTCACTTTTAATGAATGAGATTTCTTCCAGTTCGTCGGAAGGAATGGAGGATAATGCTTTAAGTTCTGCCTCAGTTTCTGTGATATGCCAAACACCGAGACGCGAGTGCGCGTCGTCGTCGAGGTCTTTTGTAAGAAATAGTGCCATAAATAATTACAACATGCAAATATAATCAATTTTTAGATATCTAAAAAATATGTATCTTTGTGCTGCTTTAGAG
>JAEEGL013166578.1_pt1 | contig 13745 bp, 6 predicted proteins | sample 9134231 | NCBI WGS metagenome assembly JAEEGL01 (sample SAMN16246548, study PRJNA631951) | gut metagenome | biome: gut microbiome; feature: rumen; material: fiber-attached | host: Bos | place: Iran: Karaj | collected 2018-10 | reverse complement strand
TACCCGTTTCTTGGAGGGAGATGTCGTCGACAAACTCGACTTCCTCGAGGAGAACGATCGTATCTGGGGCCGCAAGGTCGTTACCGACGCCGGTGAGTCTGAGAACCTCCATGAGGGTCAGATCGTTACCGCACGCCGTCTGCACGACGAGAACTCGTCTCTCCGTCGCCGCGATAAGAAACTCGTTAAGGCGCGTGACGCAGAGTGCGCTACGGCTAAACAGATCCTCCAGGGTATCACTCGTGCTGCCCTTGGTACCAAGTCCTTCATGTCCGCTGCCTCCTTCCAGGAGACCACGAAGGTCCTCAACGAAGCCGCTATCCGCGGTAAGGTGGACACCCTCGAGGGTATGAAGGAGAACGTGATCTGCGGTAACCTCATCCCGGCTGGTACGGGTATGCGTGATTTCCAGAAGATCGCTGTGCATAACCAAGAGGAGTACGCTGCCATCCAGGCTGCCCGTGAGGCCGCCGAGGCCGCCCTCAATGGCGACGAGTAATTCTCGCCAACTGCCCCGCGGCTAACCCCGCTGGGCCTATACTGAGCAAAAAGGAGGAGCTTCGCGCTTCTCCTTTTTGTTTTTTGTTTCGTCCATTGTCCCGGCATTCTATGCCGGCTATTGCGCCCGTTTTTTATTGTGCATTTCGCGCTCATTTTTGAGCGCGCTGCTTCTTTCATGTGTTCCAGTGCGATCCTATCGCCCGCTCTCGCGAAAGTGTATTAATTGACGCTTTTTGTAGAAAAACCGCGCGTACGACCCCGTGCGCTTGCGTATATAAAATAAATTTCCTACCTTTGCCGCACAATTTGCAAAGTGAACATAGCAAAATCAATAAATAAACCAATTTTTTTGTTTAACTTTTTTAAAATTTAATGCTTATGAAAAAGCGATTTAACAAATTTTTAACCCTCCTCGCCGTCCTACTCCTCGGCTTCGGACAAATGTGGGGAGCGGATGTTATTACATTTAAGGGCGCGACAACAAAAGATTCCAAATCTACCGCATTAACTCCTACGATTTCAAGTAGCAATGAAAATATTACTACTGGAACATGTGCCTCTACTTGTTCAGCGGAGGGTTATTTGATATCCACCACTGATGGTAAGACAGTAGTGTTAGGTTCAACCACTTACTACCTTGCTCAACCGTATCAGAGTGGAAGCAAGAAGTATTGGAAGGATGCTGGAGCTAACTTTTATGGTACATTCACTATCCCTAGTGGATACAAGTATACTATCAAAGGCGTCAACCATGCTTTAGCTGCAGTAAGTTCTAGTAATTTTACTGCAACCATTACTGTGAAAGATGCAACAACTACCAAGTATACCTCAGCTTCATTGTCCATAGCAAGTAAAAGCTCCGGCGCAACTATCACGTCTACTGCAATTAATCTCGAGGAAGCTAATTGGGTTGTACTTGCAGCAGGCACGTATACTATAAATGTAACTCCTTCAAATACTTCGGATGCTAGTACTGGTAAATACTTTGGTATAGCCGAGGTTGCATTAACAGGAGATTTGGAGTCCGCAGCTCCCGCAACCAACTACACCGTAACAATTGATCCGAATGGTGGCTCGTACGCTTCGACGCCTGACGGTTGGACTTACAGTGCCGGTGTTTATACTAAAGAAATAGCAAGTGGTACAAGCTTCAGTGCTCCTGCTGGTTTGTCAAAAGGCACGGATGACTTGAGTTGGAAAGACGGTGAGGACAACGTCGTTACTTTCCCTGTAACCATTAGTGATGATATCACGTTTGTAGCTCAGTGGGCACCTCACGCAGCAAGTAGCGATGCTACTCTGAGCGCATTGAGCGTAGCGGGCTTGACACTCAATGAGACATTTGACCCAGCAACAACGGCTTATACGGCTAACCTTCCGTTCTATGGAGTAATGCCAATAGCAAGTGCTGTAACTGCAACCAAGAATGATCCAAATGCAGAAGATCCTGAGGTCTCCATCTCCAGCAATGTGATAACTATTCATTGCGAGGCAGAGGATGGAACAACGAAAGATTATACTATTACCGTAGCTATCTCTCCGACTCCAACGGCTTCGAGTTCTATCAATATTGAGCAGAATGTGTTGGATAATACCAAATCATGGGATGTTGCTGCTGCTTTAGCTGCTGCAAATATCGTTGTTGATGGCACGAACGGTTTGGACTCTCTTAACGATGCTGCTGGAAAGACCGCTCGTAACTATGGTTTCTTAGGCTTGAAATTTAATAAAGCAAAAGATATTATCAAAGTTGTAGTGCCGGCATCGAATGTGTTGAACGTGAAATTCGGTAATATTGCTACAGCAATCAATGTGACGATTAATGGTGTTGTTCAGACTCCGATAGCAACAAGAACAGATGGTGTAAGCACAGTATATCATTTGGATGCTGATGCTAAAGTACGCGAAGTCATCTTTAATCTTGCGGTCGCAAGTAAGACCGTTACTCTCCAACAAGTAAAGATCGGCGCAGGCGTAGATGAAATTACCCTGCCTTGGCTTGTAACTTACAATGCCGGTGAGCACGGTACTTGTGCAACTGCCAAAGAAGTTTGGACAGGAACCGCATTAACCCTTCCGGCAGTAACCCCGGAAAGCGGTTGGGACTTCGACGGTTGGTTCGATGGCGAAACTCAAGTAACAAGTCCATATAACCCTGGCAAGAATGCAGCCTTGGAGGCTCATTATACCGCACAGGCTTCGCCGTTTGATTTGACTGCATTGACTTATAAAATTGGTACCGGTGCAGCACAGAACGTAGGTTATGTAGACGGTACGTTTACATACAATATTGAACTGCCGTACGCACATTCGTACGATGCAATTACAGTTACTCCGACTTTGAAGGAGGCAACTTCTTACCTCAAGGGTGATGAAGTGCTGACCGTTACTTCTCTGCCGGGCGCTGCTACTTTCACTGTAGTAGAGAATGGCGGTGCTAGTGAGCAACTCTATACCGTTAACTTCACCAAAGCGCCGAAGGAGCCAATATGCTTAATTTGGGGTAATGTCGCAAATAACTCGCTTACAAGAGATGCAACGAAGTCCCAACTGAATGGTACGTTGGCAAATAGTAATGTTCGCGATGATGCTGTAACTTTGGATGATCTGGTTGGACCGAAATTCCAATCCAATGGCTATTTGAGCATTGCTCTTGAAGGACAAGACATTAAGGCTGGAGATCAAGTAAAGATATTTGTTACCTCTCTTAATGGCTTGGCAGATAAACTACGTGTATTCAATGCGAATGAAGCAATAGATGCGAATGTTGTTGCTATCTCTGCAGAAAATATGACTACACGTGTGAATACAGTAACGATGACTGAAAATGCCTCTACGATTTATCTCCGTCGTGGTAATGACTATAGTAGCTGGAATCCTTGTGTAGCATATGTAGCTGTTTATCGTGCGATGAACCCTGTTCTGACAGCTATCACTTTCGATGGCGTTGATGCAGATCAAGATTCCGAGTTTGCGTTCTCGGCGACGTTGCCGCAAGGAACGAACCTTGGTACAATGACCGTTACTCCGACGATTGTTTGGAACGGCGCTGGTTCTGCAGCTCCGACAGCCGCTTGGGCTTGGGGTGACAACACTTACCGCGTAACGGATAAGGATGGTGACTACACTGACTATACGATTACTTTGACAGAGGCATTGGCTCCTTCTGCTGCTCCGACAATCACCACGCAGCCTGCTGATGCTAACTACTATGAAGGCGCAACGATTGATGCACTGGAAGTAGTGGCTACCGGCTCGGGTGACTTGACCTATCAGTGGTTCCTTGGTTCAGATCCTATTGATGGCGCTACCTCCGCTACTTATACTCCGACAGTAACTGCTATCGGTTCGTATGTATATCACTGCGTTGTAACTAATACCGAAGCTGGACACCCAGCAACCTCTTTGGCTTCGGATGAAGCAACAATTACTATCTCCGAAGATCCTGCGGCTATCAAGCTGTTGGATGGTTCGACAGTAAACCACACCAACTTTATTACAGGCGTAACGGCTTCGACTGTTGAAATAGAATCGGTAGAGCATAATTGCGTAACTTTCTCCGGAACTGTAAGTGACGTAAACGGTGTGAAAGATTTGACTCGCGTTATTGCATACAATGCTACAACAACTCAAACAAAGATTCAACTTAAGCTCTATAACTCGAATGGTAATAGCCGTACTATCTTAGTGAAGGGTTTAGTAGAAGGTGCAACAGAAACAACAGATCTTGCTACAATTACTTTAAATGGCAATGAATTGAATACGACCGATTGGATTGAGTTTAACAATATTGCTAACCGTACAATATACATCTTCGTATCTTCTAACGCAGGCCATATTAAGATTTTGCAAACTAAGGTTATAGAGAGTGGTACAGATTTGAAGATGGCAGGTGAAGCAGGTTACTCGCTCAACTTCAATAAAGGACGTTTCTTCGGTGTGAAAGAAGTAACGGCTCATTTTGAGGAAATGGATGTTGAGGTTGAAAGTAGTGACTGCCAGCCGCTGAATACATCTGTTGTTAAACTGGCAAGCTCAAGCATGAGTTTCGACGTGGTTGCTCCTGTTACTCTCACTGTAACAACGAACAACAGCAATACCTATTATGTAACAAAGGGTGCGGCTGGTACGGATAACGAGACCGCAAAGACAGGTGCTTCTGATTTCGACCTGACCGCAGGTACATGGTATATCACTGCTGGTTCTTCGAATGTGGAGATTACTAACATTGCTTTCGCTGCTCCGAAGTGTGCAGAGCCTGAGTTCAATGCATTGGCAAATAGCGATATTTGCGAAGGTGATGCATATGTAGCATTGAATGGCACTGCAACGGTTTCTGATGCAGGTGTTCCGACATATCAGTGGTACAATGCTGATGGCAATGTGGAGATTGATGGCGCAACAGGTGCAACTTATACTCCGACGGCTGATGGTAGCTATTATGTAATTGCTACGAACCATTTGACAGGATACAGCGATAATGCTAAGCAATCGGCTACGGTAACAGTAACAACGTTTGCTTCGGCTGTAATCACTACCGCTCCGCTGAACAAGCGTGGCGAGGTTGACGATGTAGTGACTTTGACGGTTGCTGCTTCCGGCAAGAACGTTGCTTACAAGTGGTACACTTGCGATGAGGATGGCTCGAATGAAGAAGCTATTGTTCCGGAACAAACAGGTACTTCTTTGGATGTTACCATTACTGCCGGCATGGCACAGTGGTACAAAGTGAAAGTAACCAGTGACTGCGGCGGCGCAGAAGCTAAAGCGAAGGTAACTGAGTTCCAACCGACGGCTCCTGCTAATGTAACTGGTTCTATTCTTTGGGATTGGAAGAGTACTGCTGCGGGATTCCCAACAACTTCTGGAACGAAGATGGAATTTACGAATACTACAGACGAGGAATTGTTTGCTGATGTAGATGCTGCAATGCCGAATAACGAATACTTCCGCTCGGATATGCTTTATGGTGTTGGTCAGTATGCTTGGCGTAACACGAATGATAGCGAGTGGGGCTTCCAAGGATTCCAAATTAAGTTCCATACTACTGTTGCAGGTTTAGTCCGCATCTATTATCGCGCTCCTTCAAGTGGTAATGTATGTTCCGTGACGATTGATGCTAAATCGGCTGGTTCACGTACTAATTCATGGGGATGGAGTGAATATGTTGAGGTAGAAGCGAACAAGGACATCGTTATCAGCATGGTTAATTCTGCAGGCGCAGACAAGATGACACGTGTCCAGAAGATCGAGTTCCTCGAGAAGATCGATAGCCGTACAGGATATGCCGCTAATGACCTCGGAACGGCTTGCTATGAGTATGACGCTGTTGTCATTGGCGCAACGGCATACATGATAGCCGGTATTAACGAAAGCGGTTACATCGTATTCGACGAGGTAACTGAGAATCGTCTTGAGGCTGGTAAACCGTACTTGTTCGAGGCTGACGGAGGTAAGATCTTCTTCTGCAAGCCGATAGGCGTAACGGCAGCTCCGCTCGCTAATGGTGAAGAGATTACTATCAAGGGTATGGTCGGAACGTTCACCGGAACGACTTTGACGCAAGGTGCCGACGATCTCTGCTACTTCTCTGGTCGCCATCTCTGGAGAGTAAATGACTTCACGGTTGGAGTTACTATTCCGGAGCACCGCTGCTACGTGAACTATGATGTACTCAAGTCCGAAGGTCATGCTTCGGCTCCGGCTGCTGGCCGCCGTCGTATATCGATGGGTGTTAACGGTAAGGATGCAGCACAAGGCTTCGAGAACATCCTCGGCGGTGATCAACCGATGAAGGTGATGATCGACGGAACGCTGTACATCATTCGTGGTGAGAAAGTATTCGACGCAACGGGTCGCCTCGTAAAATGAGGCGCGCCCGTGCGCGTCGCGCACATGTAATCCTATTTATAATGTAATAATTAATACCGAATATGAAAATGTATAAGAAACCAATTACTGAAGTAAACGTCGTAGAGACGGATTACTTGCTGACGGAAACGGTATCGTTTGGTTCCGGTGCAGATCCTGCTTCTCCTCCTCCTGCCGGCATGCCTCGCCGCGGAGAAGTGATCGATTAACGCTAATCAGCAATCACTGTATTTCATCAAAGGCAGCTTCCGGCTGCCTTTGGTGTGTTTTTATGTACCTGTCATTTACGGGGTATTTACCTGTCGTTTACCTGTTGTCAACCTGTCCACTCCCTTCCATTTACGTGGTAATCCTAGACTTTAGTCCTTCCATTTACCTAATCATCCCCCGAGAACCACCATCTTAAATCATCTTGTCCATATTGTCCATACTGTCCATTTTGTCCATTTGCAATTTTGTCATGTCGCTCTGTCGCTCTGTCGCTGTAATTTTTGTTCGTGAAACTTTGAAACTTTCTCCATGGCAAAGTGGCAAAGTGACAAAGTTGTTTGTGTCTATTTATCGCCGATGTATGAGATGGAGAAGCCAATTGACTTTTGGCTTTATTTTTGTTTATCGCCGACGTATGAGATAGTGTGGTATGATGCAACTATCGTTGCGGCGGAATTGGATAGTAAGCCGCGCTGCAAGCTCGCTTGTGAGCGCGTATTGGTAGACAAGTACGCTAAGGCCGCGTAGGCCGTATACCAGGCTAACTCATACAGAGGAGTTTATCTATGTTTATTTACAAATAATGTTTTCGGCCCGTTTTCCTTTAATAAATTGCAAATAAATTTGCATATGTCATTTTTTTATTGTACCTTTGCAGCGTCAAAGGTAAAAGAAATAAGCAATGAGTGATTCTAAGCAATTCATAGGGCGATTGTCACGGCTCGGGAAGAAAGTGCTTCCGAGCACGGCTTCTTTATGGTTGTACGGATCACGCGCCAGAGGAACAGCACGCGAAGATTCAGATTGGGACTTGCTTATTTTGCTTGACGAGGATAAACAGAAGACTACTGATTTCGCACAGTATGCTTATCCATTTACATTAATGGCAAGCGAGAAAGACCAGCTGATAATTCCTCAGATATACACTAAGAAACAATGGCAACAAATGCAGTTTACTCCATTTGTTAAGAATGTTGAACATGATAAAGTAGTATTGGTATGAGTTTATCTGATGATGAGCGCCGGATAATGGTTGAACTGGAAATCGAACGTGCAGAGAAGATTACCGAACAATTCGATACTTTGCGCGAACAGCAGTACTGGGATACGTTGGTAAATAGAATGTATTATGCTGTGTTCCACGCGGTAAGTGCATTGATGATACATAACGCGTTGAACGTTCATACACATCGGGGCGCACTAAACGCGTTTAATAAAGAGTTTGTTCGTACGGGAGTATTTTCGCCAGAAGAGGGGCACTTGTTCTCAAAATTGGAGGGTATGCGCGAACGAGGAGACTATAACTGTGTTGTAGATGCAACTGAAGAAGAGATAGTTCCGCTTATTGAGCCATTAAAAGCACTCATCGAGAAGATAAAGTCGAAAATTAAAGAATAATCAAAGGCAGCTTCCGGCTGCCTTTGGTGTGTTTATTAGGCCTGATTTTTTGGCGTGAGTAAAAAACCTATTTTTGGTATTTTCTTTATATTTTTCTTTTTGGGGTTATCTAAAGATCGAAGCAAAACGGAACATAAAAACGTTGCAAAAGTCGGAACCTTGTTAGAAATGAGCCCTTTCGCTGACAAAATAAATTTATTTCATAAATCCCTTGCACATGTCAAAAATTATTCGTATCTTTGCCGCAGTTTTTGTAATAACCCCTTAAGTCCAATGTCTTTATGACAGCTCAAACCGCTACATATCAGTATTTTACCACCGGCCTCACGTCCGTGAGTAGGGTATGATGCGCTGTAAGAAACAGAACCAGAGTACGGTTTTGTTTCTTTTGTTTGTAAGGCCGACCTAATAAAAGACAAAATAATAGACGATGGCAGAAGAGATAACGACATATAATCCGAAGGATGAATCCGTTGTGGTTTATAGGAGTGCAGATAATGCTGTACAGTTGGAAGTCCAACTTGCAGAGGAGACTGTATGGCTGACGCAACAACAGATAGGATTATTGTTTGGAGTGCAGATTCCTGCGGTCTCAAAACATTTGGCAAATATTTTCCGCGAGGGAGAACTCGATAAGGATTCAGTTATTTCCATTTTGGAAAATACTGCCTCTGACGGCAAGAAATATCGCACAATGTTTTATAATCTAGATGCGATTTTGTCCGTTGGATATAGAGTAAATAGTGCCAATGCCACTCGTTTTCGCAAATGGGCAACAGGAGTTTTGAAGGATTATCTGCTTCGAGGATATGCTGTTAATCCGCACATGCGTTATGCAGAGCAGCGCATTGATGCCAAATTACAAGAGCATACAGAACAGATACATGATCTGCAAAACAAGGTGGATTTCTTCATTCGCACGTCACTGCCTCCTAAAGAAGGAATCTTTGTAGACGGCCAGATTTTTGATGCATACGAGTTGGTGACGCGGATTATTAAGTCGGCAAAGAAGAGTATCTTATTGATAGATAATTATGTGGATGAGTCGGTGCTAACCATGATGAGCGGGAAAACTAATGGTGTGAAGGTGGATGTTTATACGAAAGAGTTGCCGAAGGCGTTCACATTAGCAGCGACCAAGTTTAATGACCAATATGGAGGATTGGCTCTGCACCAAACAAGTATTGTGCATGACCGGTTCTTAGTTTTGGATGATGAGACGATCTATTTGATAGGAGCTTCACTCAAAGATGCAGGAAAACGTCTTTTCGCGTTCACAGAGATGAATCCCGAACGCATAAGTGAGTTGAAAAAAGTGCTATAAACAAATAATAATCAACTAACTAACTATATTAATTAACCTTTTTGTTTAACTAAAAATCTCAAACATTATGAGAAAATTAAAACTATTTTTCGCCTGTTTGCTGATGGCCGTCCTCAGCATCGGGCAAGTGTGGGCGGCTGAACAAGTAGCCTACACTTTGGAAGTCGCTTCTACTGGAGGCAACTCTTCTCCTCACAACAGTTACACAGCGGCCGCAACTACGACCATTTCTGGCATCGAGTGGAGTGTGCTTGGAAATTCAAACCAATCTCCTTGGCGTCTTGGTGGTAAAGAATCGAATTGTTCTGGTGTCGATCGAGATGTTCACAGCAATACTGCTATTAGTGACAATATCTCAAAGATTGAAATTACTCACGGAACAGCTAATAGCATCACTGTTAATTCTATGACAGTTATTGTGTCAAAGAATTCTGATTTTAGTAGTCCGGTTAGTACTTTAACTCCGGAATTTGTAGCATCAGATGTTGTTACAGTGACCCGTCCGGAAGGAAAAGATTGGAGTAATTGTTATTTTAAATTTGTCTACAATCTTTCAGTAAGTGGAAATAATAATAAATTTGTTCAGTTCTCTGGTGCGGTATTTTATAAGGAAACTGGTGGTACTCCAACTTGTGCAAAACCGACATTTAGTCCGGCAGCGGGTGCTGTTCTTAGTGGAACAACCGTTGCTCTGTCAACAACTACAGCAGAAGCTGACATTTATTATACGATTGGTGCTGATCCTGCAGATCCGACTTCTGCATCGACAAAATATACAGCTCCGATTACTATTACTGAAGCTACGACCATCAAGGCTATCACAATTAAAGAAGGTAGTAATGATAGTGAAGTGGCAACCGCATCTTACACTATTGCAACTCCGCTGACAACGATGCAGGATATCTTTGAAGCAGCAACGACGACTGAAACTGCCAAGGCGATTACATTCAATAGCGCATGGGTCGTTTCTGGTGTCAAATCCGATGGTAAGCAGGCATATTTAACGGATGGAACAAAAGGTTTAATCCTGTATAGTTCGTCAGATATGGGGCTTGCGGTAGGTAACACTTTGAGTGGTACTAAAGAGTGTACTCTCGTTTTATACAATGGAGCAGCAGAATTAAAGAACTTTAATACTTCTGGCTTGACGAAAGGTACCGACGGAGTAGTAACTCCAGTTGTGTTAGACGCAGCTGGAATTGAGGCCCTGAGCGGTGTTAATACTGGTTCTTTAATTAAGATTAGTGGTGAGTGTACCTCGGAAAGCAGCAAGTACTATATTAATGGTGTTCAATTGTATAATGGCCTCTATTCCTTCTCCGTTTCTGCTGGAACAAATTACGAATGTACAGGTGTATATGTTCAATACAACACAACAAAAGAGATTTGTCCGCGTAGCGCGGCTGATATCGTAGCACAGACCTCTGTTGCAAATCCGACATTCTCGCCGGCTGCCGGTGAATATACCGAAGTTCAGAACGTAACACTTTCTTGCGCAACTGACGGTGCAACGGTTTATTATACGACAGATGGAACGAATCCTACTAACGAGAGCACGGTTTATTCAAGTGCAATTGAAGTAGGTGCATCAATGACCATTAAAGCCATTGCTTACAAAGGCGAAGATCATAGCGAAGTAGTATCGGCTGCTTATACTATTAACTTGCCAGTAGATCCTGAAACAACTTGTACATGGGATTTGTCCACAACCTCTTATGTGGCTGATCCAGAGCCGACTGCAGATTTGATACAATGGACATCTACCTATGTAACAATGAAAGCGGAGAAAAACGGTGGAAGCACAGGAGTTAATAACTATATACCTCCCACACGTACATCAACACGTTTCTACACAAGTAATAAAATCACTTTCATCCCTGCTAATAGCAAGCAGATAACGACTATAGTTATTACAGCTGCTACAAGCGGATATGCAACTGCCTTAAAAAATGCTACATGGACAAACGCAACCGCTGCTGTCAGTGATACAGAAGTGACTATTACGGCATCAGGCTCAGGTAATGTTGTTTGTGTATTAGGATCCAATACTGGTATTACTGCCGTTACAGTAAACTATGAGCCTTATGTAGCACCTGCTACTTATGCGGTAGCTTTCGCTACTCCGGATCATGGTTCGTTGGCAATTGCAAACGGTGCAACTCCGATTGCTTCGGGTGATGAATTTGAAGAAGGTACGGAGTTGACTGTTTCTACTGAGCCTGCTTCCGGATATATTCTGGATGCTATCAAGGTTATTGAGACCGGTTCCGATCCTGAGAATGATGTAACAAGTACTGTTCTTGCCGGTGCAACTCTCACCGTTCCGGCATATGCTATTACCGTTTCTGCTACATTTGTAGAAAACGTTGCTCCGGTTGCTACGCTGACACTGAGTGAGAATGGTGTTTCCGCTCCTATGGCTGGTGAACATCACCAAGGCGATGTCGTTAATCTGCCTTTGACTTCTTCCGCAGATTGTGTTAAAGACTTTGTAGGTTGGAGTGCAGATGCAGATCGTGCAACTGCTCCGGAATATGCACCGGGTGCAGAATACACGCTCGCTTCTACAACTCAAACTCTCTATGCAGTTTATGCTACTGCTTCTGGTTCTTCGTATGTGAAGACTGCTTTGGCTAATATCGCTAGCGGTAGTGAAGTAGTTGTTACAGAGAAGAAAGTAGTAGAGGAAGTTCCGACTATTTGGGCTTTGTCTTACGATGGAACATCGCATAAGACAGTCGCTTCTGTTGTAACTGAGTCAGAGAATGTGCTCGATGTAACAGGTCTGACAAATGGTTTGTGGATTCTCACAAAAGATGGAGACAACTTCTCGTTGACCGCAAAAGGGACGACAGACAAACTCTATTGCACTAATACTAATGACGGTGTACGCGTAGGTAGTGGAGAAGCAAATACATTCTCTATTAACAATGATTATCTTTATACATCGGCAACAAGTGATGCGCGTTATTTAGGCGTTTACAACGGTACTGATTTCCGTTGCTATACTTCTATCAATACTAATATCCAGAATCAGACGCTTGCTTTCTACAAAAAGACAGCAACCTATTCAGATTATGCTACGACTTGTGTAGCAGCGTTAGCTGATCCTGAATTCACTCCGGCTGGTGGTGTATACACTGAGGCTAAGAATATCGTAATTACTGCCGAAGAAGGTACAATCTATTATACCTTGGATGGTACTGATCCGACAAGTGGTTCAACCGAGTACACTGCTCCTATCGTGCTTGATGCTAATGGAACAACCACCATCAAGGCTATCGCTATCAGCGCAACGAGCCAAAGTGCAATCGTAACTGCTACTTATACCATCAACCTGCCGTTGAGCACGATTCAAGCCGTTTATGACAAGGCTGTTGAAGTTGGTGGAACAGCAACCGCTGTAAACATCAAATTCACTAATTGGGTTGTATCGGGTATCAGTACTGATAATAAGAACGTTTACGTAACGGATGGTGAGAAGGGCTTTGTAATCTATGATTCCGAAGCAAATCACGGCTTTGCTGTAAATGACAAACTGAATGGTACAGTTGCTACCAGCCTCAAGTTGTATAGTAAATACGCAGATGTTATTGGCCTGAAGGCTAATGCAGAAGGTCTGACAGTAACTCATGACGGTGTTATTACTCCTGTTGCTGCAACTATCGCAGATCTTGGTGCTGTAAATACAGGTGCTCCAATTATCCTGAATGGTGTTCTGTTTGATGGTAGTGTTCTGTCTGATGGTGTCAACTCAATCACTCCGTACACTACGTTCTATGCAGATGCTGTTACCTCGCTTGAGTCTGATAAGTACTACAACATCACTGGTATCTATGTTCATTTCAATAACACGAAAGAAATTGCTCCGCGTAGCGCAGCTGATATCGTAGAGTCTGTTTTAGTAGATCCGGAAATCTCTTATAATCCGGAATCTGAAACAATCGAAGTTGCTGACATTGCTTCTTGGAGCGCTCCGTCGCTCATTAACGAGCATGGCGTAACTATCGCTTCCTATGCTTCTGACAATGAGGAAGTAGCAACCGTTACTGACGGTGGTGTTATCTCTCTTGCTGGTGGTACCGGTACCGCTATCATTACAGCTCATAGCAATGCTACCCCAACCTACGCAGCAGGTAATGCAACTTATACCATTACGGTAAATGCTCCTGCTCCTACTCCGTCAGGAACAACCTATCGCAAGGTAACTGCTACAGAAAACATCACTGATGGCGAATACCTGATTGTTTATGAAACTACTGGTGTCGCATTCGATGGCTCTTTGGAGACTCTGGATGCGGAAGGTAATAGTGTTGCTGTTACAATTAGTGAAGGCGTAATTGCTGGTACTGCCGCAAATGATGCCGCTATATTTACGATTGATGTAACTGCTGGAACTCTCCAATCCGCAAGTGGTAAGTATATCGGTGTTTCGAGCAAC
>JAEEGL010600068.1_pt1 | contig 13745 bp, 13 predicted proteins | sample 9134231 | NCBI WGS metagenome assembly JAEEGL01 (sample SAMN16246548, study PRJNA631951) | gut metagenome | biome: gut microbiome; feature: rumen; material: fiber-attached | host: Bos | place: Iran: Karaj | collected 2018-10 | reverse complement strand
TCACATTTATAACGTTTTAATAGTTTTTGAAACAACCATTGATGCCACAAAATGTTTTTTGCAGTTGATTCTTTTGTATATGGGACATCCACCAATTCAACATTGACATACTGCGAAAGACTGTCATAGTCACAGAAGTCGAAGTTTTTAAAAATAATATACTTGTCTTCTGGATATTGCTTTGCTAATTCTTCAATTACTGCGATAAGTACACGTCCTATACCTGTAAGTTTGTTGCCTACGTAGCCACTAATGCCTATTATCATATTTTTTTTATTATTTTTGCAGGATTACCTGCAGCTATGCTATGCGATGGAATATCTTTGACTACAACTGAACCTGCACCAATTATCACATTATCTCCTATATTTACATCATCAACAATGCATACACCTGGTCCGACTTTTACATTATTCCCAATTGTAGCAGCTTTGCTGGTCCATGTGCCAATGGTAGTAAATTGATGAAGGACACAAAAATTACCAATAATGGCTGTCTCGTTAATTATTACACCATGTCCGTGATTAATTCTTAAGCCAATTCCTATTTTCGTTTTTGATGGAATTTGAATACCATAGCGAGTCGAAAGAAGACGATGCTTTATTTTTGCGAAAATACGTATAAATAAAATATTTATATTGCATAATCGTAGCCAAACCACGTAACGGAATCCGCGATCTTTGCAATATATATATATAATGTTTTTAATAGAAAGAGTTTTATATGTATTACACATTATAAAATCCTCTTTTAAACACTTTTTTATAGTTTGCCAACAATTTTTTTCTCCAGGACTGAACATTTTATTTTAATTCATAGTTGTCAAATTCCTTTCCTAAAAGGAATGTATTCATATCGTACAAAGAAAGACGACGTATGAATTGCAGGAATAATACATAGTTTTTGTAGCCGACAATTCGATAGAATAATCTCAACCATTTATATAGTTTGCGAAGTTTCTTCTTGAATGTTTCATCCATTTGACTTACATATTCTATCTTTTTATTATCTTGTTTGTCAGAAATTATTTTTTTCTTTTTAAGCAAAGAATAATAACTGTCTTTACCTGCGGCATCAAAAGGGTTGCTGGTATATTTGAAATATGAAGACAATCCGTTATACAGCCTTCTGTGCAATTTGTCAATATTCATTCCATTGTCAAACGTTGCATAAGAATATGGCAAATCAAGATACTTCACGAACAAATCTTTATGCTGATATATGTATGACACATACTCTTCAATCAAAGGATTTATGTCTGGATATTCCTTTAAATTGCTGATACGCATTCTATTTTGGTTGTTAACGACGCCATGTGTAGCAATTTCTCTATAATTATAACCTGCAAAATGACAGAACACAAGTTTATCTTTTCTGTCAGATGCGTTGGTTCGACTTACAACATAGTATTCATCTTTTCCTTTTATGACTTTTCTCTCAAAATAGTTCCACGGCGCAAGGTTTAGCCCTAAATTGTTTGAAAAACAAATCTCATCATAATTTAAAAAGGCAGGGAAAAAGTCAGTCCATTTTTGATCTGTACATACCGCCCACAGCATTTCGCCAAAACAAAGGTATGTAAGTCTGTCTTGCCACCATTTGAGCAATGTCAAAGTTTTAGGATGGTTTTTGAAGCCTCCAAATCCCAAATTGCTGATGCCGTTGAACAGGAAACTACGGTCAGGCAAATCGCCCGTATATGGATAATCAGGAATAGTTATGTGTGGTGCGGTCAATACAAGGAATCTTGACAATTTATCATATATATATGAAAAATCGCTAAACAAATAAGTGTCAGGATCCATATAACAACATGTTTCATACCCTTTCTCTTGAAAGAAATATTCAATACAGAAGGGCTTAATACATGTGCAAAACTCAGTCAGATTGTATTTGAACGCCATATTAATCCACAAGCTATCATCCACAGCTAGAATACTCTTGGACTCCAAAATATTATCTGCTAATACAGGCATGTTATCTGTGTCAAATTCATCTGCAACAACAATATAAAAATCAACATTATCATTATATCTTGTTACAGACATTTCCAGAGCCTGCGCAAGCCCAATGTAGTTTTTTGCGCAAATTGTGAATATACTGTGCTTGTTCATTTTAATAATGGAAATTTGTTATTGAATACGGATGCATTCTATCCAAACCATCTTTCTCATAAGAGATATTCCTCTTCAAATATGTTAAAACGTTAAATATGATAATCGAATACATTGCAATAGACAGAAATAATTTACTTTTTTCCTTTAATATCCATGTAAAAACAATTACAAATGGAATGGTTAATGGTGCCTCAACTCTATATACCATTGGCCAAAAAGATAATATGCAACCAACGCAATATCCCAATAGATATATCTTTGAAAACCAATGTTTTAAATTTGATTCTGTTAACAAATAAACAACTACTATAACAGTAAAAAAGTTTATTAGAACAGAAAATATATTCAACGTTTTTTCCGCCTTTTCAAAACTAAAATAAGCAGAAGTTCTTTCCATAAACGTTGTTTGATAAAACGAATAAAACTCACCCACAAAACTAAAATCTACATTAACAACCAAAAACCTAGCAATAAATGCAAAAATAACGATAATGTACCATGTTTTTTTCTTTAAATCAACAAAATATGCAGCCAAATAACATAAAGAAAACAAGAATGTGGATTCATGGAAAAAAAATCCAATCATCGTTAAAACACCATAAATAATCCATTTGTTTTTTTTCTCAATCAAAACGGCTATAACCCCACATAAAAATAATGCAAAGCCATATACTTGTCTTAATGCAACAAAAAATAAAATATGAAACAATCCAATAAAAATAAACGTAACAGACAAACTCTTATTTGAAGAAAATTTGTTAATTAAATAAAAAACTGGAGATAACGTAACAACCGCATTAAATAACAAAAAAAGTGTACCATTATGAAAGAAAAACACACCAAGGATTTTGTTGAAAATAGGAAAAAATATTTCTATTTCACGAGTGTCATAGTTATAAAAATTTTGATGTCCCGTAAAATATCTTACATAATCCAAAGTATCAGCCCCCACCGTGGGGGATCTAAGCCCAATGAATAGTATAACTAACAATTCTGCCCATTCATAAATCTTCGAACGAGGATTTAAATATTCATGATATGAAAAAAAGAGCAGAATTAATATCAAAATAATATATGGCAAATCCATAATTATGTATGCTTTATTATCCGTGCAGGAGTTCCTCCTACTAAACAATTATCAGGAACATCCTTCGTCACCACTGCATTCGCAGCGACTATTACATTATTTCCAATATGAACACCAGCTAAAACAGCAACCTTGTCTCCGAGCCAGACATTATTGCCGATTACAACCTCTCCTTTGGATTTCAGGTCGCGTTTCAATGGTGCAATGTTCGCTTCATCTTCGCTCAATCCTCCATGGCTGTTGTCGCTGATGATGACATAACGACCAGTCAACAGACCATCACCAATGGTGATTTTGTTACAAGCGGTAATATGATTGTATTCGCCTATGCTGCAATGATTTCCGATGGTTATTAATGCGTTGGGAAATTCTTGTTTGCCGTATTTTGTCCAACAACCAAGAATTGAAGTTCCTTGAATCGTCGTATAATCTCCAATCTTGATATTCTTCTGACCGCCACCTTGCAAACTGCACGGATAACAAATTCTCGAATATTCGCCAACACTGCCTAAAAAGTTCTTTATCCACAAGGTGTAAAGAATGTTTCTTAGAGACAGCAATTTCGTGTGAAATTTGTACGGATATAAGAATGAAATAAAACGAAAGATTATGCTAAGAAACTTTATCATCAGATAAAATGCTTTTATAAAGTTGTACAACTTCCTTACTATGTCTCTGTTTTGAAAAATATTCAAAACCACTTTTTTGCGCAGCACATAAAACTTGTTCTTTGTCGTCGGTTGACATTTTTATCCAACTTTCCAACAACAAATGTATTTCTTCTTCATTGTCAAATAAACTGCCACCATGCGTAAGTTCTAAAACTTCTTTTGTTCCGCCTGTGTTTCTTCCTATAACAAATGTTTTCAACATGTTGGCTTCTGCTGTCATTCTGCCAAACGCTTCAAAATATGAGCCGACAAAGAGTATTTCTGCATTACAAATCAGTGTTCGTATATCGGATACATATCCTAAAAATTCAACATTGTTACTAACATTCAATTTTTTACACAAGGACTGTAACTCGTTTATATACTGTTTATTACCGAATCCAACTATTTTTAACACATACTTGCTATAATTCTTATTAAACTTTGCAAATCCGTTAATTATATCCTCAATGCCTTTTTCTTTTGAAATACGGTTAGCAATCAGGAAGTATCTTTGTTTTATTTGAGAAAGATTATTAACATCTTCAAAATCATAAATTGGATTATATATAACTGATGAAGTATTCTGATTATCCTGCTTAAAATATTTTTGTAACCCTTTGGTAATAAATATTGTATATGATTTAGACAGTTCCTTTATAAACTTTTTCACACTTGGGAATATTTTCCAATTAAAATCCAAAGTCTGATATTCTCTAATATGCCATACATGCGGAATATTTAATATTCTTGAGACCAAAAATCCTTCATGGACAACCCCTGTATTCGTATGAATAATATCAGGTTTAATTTTGTGGCAAATTATTAATAAGTTGATGAATGATAGAATTTTAAGCATAATTTGTTTTAATAAATTTAGAATGGTTGTTAGTGTAACATTTTCTGATATTACCGATGAGGAAATAAAGCATGGGATACATTTTATACCTATTTTTTCAAACGCACAAATTGTATCATTGTATTCATTCCTAGGATAGACAATTGTTGGCATTACTCCCTCTTTGACAACGCCTTCTATCATACTTTTAAATGATATTGTAGCTCCCCCCATAACAGTAGCATGCAGTATATAAAGAACTTTCATAAAGCAAAATGTTCGTCAGTGGCAGAACAACTTGAAAGATTATCAGCACATGAAAATTTACTTAATTTTTTTGCTTGAATTTGGTGGAAATGTAGCAATTGAATATTTTCACCAAGTTTAAATGATTTAAACCCACACGGTTATATGTGTGTATTATAATCAAAATAAAATCTTTTATACATTTTTTTATAGGATTATCAAGTTCTGAAGACCAAGTTCAAGTTTTTCCAATTGAACATGTCATCCATTGTAAGTTATAATCCAATCATTTCGGATAATCAACTTTGGGTCTGAAAAACATAGCAGCAAATATCGACCTTGTAATTATCCACCATTTATACCATTTCAAAGTAAAGAATGATTTCGTACCCCAAAATGAATATCGGAAATACGCTTTAACTAAAGAGGATGTGTTTGAATGTAATCTTACATTATTAATTGAGTTCCTGAAAAAATAATAATAGTTCTTCAAGCGCTTTTTATCTGTTTCTGTATCAAACGAAATTGCACCCTGAATTTTTCGTTTGTGTAAAACTTGACTCTTACAAACCAAATAACTCGGATACTTTTTGGAAATGCGTGTCGTATATTCCGTATCATCTCCCCAAATGAAATATTCTTTGTACGGCAACCCAAACTCTTTTATCGTTGATGCTTTGAATAATACCGATACAAATGTAGCATTTTGGGTTTTAATCATCTGATGTTCAATTAATCGGTAATAATCAGGATAACCATTGGAAGTTGGTGTCGTATCAACTACCGGAACATTCATAACCGAACCGTCAATACCTCTGACGGCACTGCAAACATACCCGATATTGCTTTCAACGCTGTAAGCGGAAAGAAGTTCTTCAAGCGCATTGTTGTCGCAGATAACGTCGTCGTCCATAATCCAACAAAACTCAAAACCGTTTTCAGCAACATATTTCATGCCCGTATAAAAACCACCTGCACCACCGACATTTTCTTGGGTTATTGTAACAATATCCGTTTGCATTGTCAACCAATCTAATGTTCCGTCAGTAGAACCGTTATTGACAACAACAATTTGATTGTCTCTGTAAGTTTGTGAACGTAAAGAAGTTATCACTTCTTGTAATAGTTGCAACCTATTAAAAGTTACAACCACAATGCCGACTTTTGCCATAATTTAAATGCTAAAATGGTTCAATACTTTTTCAATTACATCGTCCATGTCATAATACTTGTACTCCGCCAATCTGCCACCTAAAATAACGTTTTTCTCGTTGTCAGCCAAGGCTTTATATTTTTGATACAGAGTTGTATTTTTGCTATCGTTGACGGGATAGAACGGCTCTGAATCAGCATTCCATTCCGAAGAAAACTCTTTGGAAATCACCGTTTTATTGATTGAATACGCCGGATTTTCGGGTTCAAAATGTTTGTGTTCAATAATTCGGGTGTAAGGAATTTCAGCCGCTGTGTAGTTGATGACAGCATTGCCTTGATAATTCTGAACATCAAGCGTTTCTGTTTCAAAACGGATTGTGCGGTATTCAAGTTTTCCGAATTTGTAATCGTAAAATTGGTCTATCGCACCTGTGAAAACTATTTTCTCTGCAAGTTTTTCTAATTCAGCACGGTTTTCAAAGAAATCAACGTCGGTTTTGGTTTCGATTCCGTCTAACAATCCTTCAATCAGTTTGTTATAACCGCCAATCGGAATACCTTGATACGAATCGTTGAAGTAATTGTTGTCAAAAGTCATTCTGACCGGCAGACGTTTTATGATAAACGCCGGAAGTTCAGTGCATTTCCTGCCCCATTGCTTTTCGGTGTAACCTTTTATCAATGTTTCATAAATGTCTTTTCCGACAAGGTTCAACGCCTGTTGTTCAAGGTTTTGCGGATTATCAGTTTTGGCTTCTTTGCGTTGTTCTTCAATCTTTTTTGCCGCATCTTCGGGCGAGGTTACGCCCCACATTTGATAAAATGTGTTCATATTGAACGGCAGGTTATAAAGTTTGCCTTTATAATTAGCAACGGGCGAATTGGTATAGCGGTTAAAAGGCACAAACGAGTTTACAAAATCCCAAACTTCTTTATTTGAAGTGTGAAAAATATGTGCTCCGTATTTGTGAACATTGATTCCGCTGACGTTCTCGCAATAGACGTTGCCGCCGAGATGAGGGCGTTTGTCGATGACAAGGCAACACTTGCCTTGTTGTTTCGCAAGATATGCGAAAGTTGCACCAAATAAGCCGGAGCCGACAATGAGGTAATCGTATTTATGCATCGTATTGTAATTATGAACGAAAATAATTAATCAAACATTTGATTTTTTCTTTGAAACCACAAGTTTTGAACGATGATTTAAAGAAATGTTTTTTATATGCTTTCAATACTAATTTACTTTCTTTATTACAACGCCGTAATAATGCGCGGGTTGCATTGAACGCATTATAACTGCACCGAGAAAAAGCTATTTTATGTTTATTCTGTAATAGGTCTTGCATTATTTTAAATGCGTTTAATTCTGTTATCATTTTAACAGAAAAGGTGGTACGTGTTTGGCCCATTGCACTATCATCTCGTTGAAAATAATTATATACAATACTATCACATATTACCACTTCATCACAATGCAATGTATATTGCAAAACAAATAACCGATCTTCATTATAGTATATTTCATTATGAAATCTTATGTGTTCATCCTTAATTATGGATGATTCATATAATTTAGGGAAAATATATCCTACATATCCATACTTTCCTTGGCTGAACAATTGTGTAATGAAATAATCAGAGGATACTGTTTCATTTACTAATTTATTGATTGTTTTTTTGTCAGTATGTCTAATTCCTCCTATAATTAAGCATTTTTTTTGGGCATTGGAGAATAATGTGTCCATATAATTTTTCTCAATCCAATCATCACTATCTACAAAACCGATCCATTCACCTTTTGCCTCGTCCAACCCCTTATTCCTTGCCGTACTAACTCCTGCATTCTCCTGATGAAACACTCTAAAACGTCTATCCTTATCTGCGTATTCATCGCAAATCTTTCCCGAATTATCAGGACTCCCGTCGTCAATCAAGATACATTCCCAATCAGTAAAAGTCTGAGCAACAATACTGTCGAGACAACGACGGAGATATTGTTCAACCTTATAAACTGGAACTATGATTGAAATTGTAGGCATAATGCTAATATAATATTTTATTTTTTACTCTGCGTGCAAAATATAAAGCATTTGCTATGAAAGGATACCCCTTTATGCATAAGGTAATACAATATTCTATTTGAGATATTTTGTTGTATCGTGTTATGTAACGATTATTAATTTCAGAAAATATTTCCTTTACATCTATATCTATTATTTTATATATGAATATTTCTTTTTTAATTTTAGATTTTAGATGAAACCAACCTTTTTCAAATTTTTCTGTAGATAATCGAGGGTATAATTGATTCACGAATGTTATCATTGATATAATGTGTTCTTTGTTGCGGTGCATTACTATGCCGTTGGGATTAGTAAAACTATCGTAATGGTACAAAACTAATGGAACATATGCTACTTTTATGTTATGTATTAAAAGTGATATTGTTACATATAAATCTTCCCATAAATTCATATCCTTTCGAAAAGAAATATTAAACTCACAAAATAGTTTTCGCTTTATGAGTTTGTTCCACATTATACCCCATATTTTTTCTTCCAATAAATCTTTGATTATATCATCACAAACAAGAGAAGTAGGTTTTTGACTGCAAACAATAGTTTTATCAGAAAAAATTCGCTCAAAATCACACATAACCATATCGCCATCGGTTTCTTGGGCTCGTTCAAACAATTTTTCTAAATAGATATTTTCCACATAATCATCAGGATCTGTATGAATTACATATTCTCCGATAGAATTATTCAATCCGTTTTGTCTTGCTGCACTCACACCCTGATTCTCTTGATGAATCACCCTAAACCTTTCGTCTTTTTCTGCGTATTCATCGCAAATCTTGCCGGAATTGTCGGGACTGCCATCGTCAATCAAGATACATTCCCAATCGGTAAATGTTTGTGCTACAATGCTATCAACACAGCGACGAAGATATTTTTCTACTTTATAGACGGGTACGATTATTGATATTTTAGGAGAGTTCATTGCTATTCAAATTTGTAATTACATTCATAACCGTATGATAAAATTCGTTTCATTAAACGATAAATAAAATTGAAAACCTTTGACAAAACAGCCAATAATATATATTTGAAAACATATAAGTGTATTTTCTGCCAATTATATCTTTTTAAAATTTTTATACCTTGTTTATATGCATTTCTATTATTAAATAGGAAATATATTAAGAGGCTGTATATATTTTTTTGCAAAAAGTGGATACCATTTTTCCGTAAAAAATGACTTTTCTCTGCGAGAACTTCTAATTTTCCCAATATGGCATTAATATCTTTGTTTTGAGATATTGAATTGAGACGTGTAGTAACACAATATACTGCCTGCCTATCAAAAATAACTTTCTGAGAATAAAAACTTGTTAAATATATGAAATGCTCATCATTACACATAACTATTTCATCAAAGCGAAGATTATTTTGCTTAATAACTTTTGCCTTAATAAATCTGCTCCATGGAACACAAAATTTATATTTTAATAATATTTCTCCTTCCTTTTTGTTTTTGTCATAAATATCAAATAAATTGGTTAAATAGTATGCTCTATTTGAATTTTCATAAGTGTCAGTATCAACGCAATTAGCGGAAAATATTATTAAATCGGAATCATTATTTTTGTAATAATCTAACTTTGAAGGAAAAATTTGCGTAAAAAAATCATCTGCATCTGCAAAAATTACCCACTTGCCTCTTACATAGGGTAATGCTAAATTCCTTGCATGACCAGCACCTTTTGGATTTTTGTTGAAAATAATTTTTGTATTCTGACGACTCTGCCCTGGAAAATTATTGAAATCAACAATATCCGGACTACTATTATCATCAACAATAATTATTTCCAAATCTTCTCTATTGGGAATAGATTTTAAGCATCTATTCAGAAGTTCAGGAATATTCTTATGGGGAATAATTATTGTGTAATTAATAATTTTGTTACTATTCTCTAACATATCATAAAAAAATATGGTGTGGAAATTGTTAGTTTATAGAATGGACGGCAAGTGTGCACGGTTGTATGTCGGTACTATAACCGATACTAAATCTTTAATCATTATTACAAATATATTATCCTATAAATACCATTTTTATCGTTTTAGATATTCTTTCGTTCTTAATCATTTTACAGATGTTTTGGATTAAAAGAGTTTGCCCATACGCAATTACAGCAGACGAAAAAAATACAATACAGAATGTAAAACACCAATTAAACTTGTCACGCATATAGTCTACAATGGGAATATGCCAGAGATATATCCAAAATGTATGTGAACCTATGAACCGAGTTAGTTTTTCAATTTTTATTTTAACAAATAAATCAACGATTTCATGTCGGATAATATACAGAAAGGCTGATATCCCAAGAGCATAGCTTGTATAATACAATTGCGGTGGATATTTATATTTCCCTGTCAAAACATATTCTCCTTTTGTATAATAAAGGATGATAGCAATTATCGCGTATATTAATATGCATACTGCACCAAAATATTTTATATGTTTGTTGGTAAATCTGTCAACATTTATTCCAAGACAATAATAAACAGAATAGGGCAAGCACATGATAAATATTAAAAAAAAGTAATTATTGGAAATGTGAGCTAGTAATTCTGTAATTATTAATACTGCAACACATACGATTATCAATTGTTTGTTCGTCAACTTTTTTGTGAATAAAAAGAATGGGGCAAGAAAAGCCATAACAACCAAAATTCTAATAATCCAAAAATACCATTCAGTCGTCAATGTAAAACACATTATGATTTGCTTTATATTGATATTGGAACCTATACAATATGAAATTGCAAAATAAAAAACTAAGAATATCCAAGAAGGAACAACGAGTCTGATGATCCTTTTTTTGTAATATTCTATCAAACGCGCATTCGTGAATTGCCCATTTCTGCCAGAACTATAATTGAAACAGATAGCAGAAATAAAAACCATTAGAGGAACGTCAAAACTCCTCAATTGAGATAATATCATTGGCGGATTTGAATGAACAAGCACTATACCTGTTAACGCTAAGAAACGTAATATATCGAAACTAGTATTTCGTGTTGCTGTACTTATCATTTACGAAATTTTTAACTTTTCACCCATTACAATCATTGCAAGTTTACTCAAACTTCCACCTGTTAATGCCGCAGGCGTAAATGTAAATTCTCCGAAATACAACTTCCCTTCTGATTCATAATAATCCATTCTTACAAAAGGAAATTCTGAAGCCAAAATTTTACATGTAGATTTCATTTGCTCAAATGTAATGGGTTGCGGAATGTCTTTTGGCTCAGATTTATTTTTTTCGTTACGCCATTCATCATGACGACACCAATTCATGTCATAAAACGTTACATTTTTTTCTTCCCCCCTATCATAAAAGACACCACAACAAAACGGTTCACCGTTAAAACAATAGAACTTATAATCCGCTATTGAAGAAGATATTGCAAGGTCATTTAGCAATAATTTTTCTGCAATTATTACTGGGTATATTTTGAAATAATGAGTTTCAACCGTATCTATCCCGAATGGAGTCTTGATAAATTTTTTTAAATCTTTACGTATTTGTACCAAATTGCATTTAGACTTGTCTGTAACAGCAAAAACATGTCCGCTACCGTGGTTAGTTTTAATTACAAAACTATCTGGAAGTTTATCAAAATCAATGTCATCAACTTTTTCCCACATGCCGAGCAAAGGAATTAAAATATCCTCACAACCCTTTTCTTTTACAAATTCTCTTACAAGATATTTGTCGGCAAGTTTTGTCCAAATGGAAATATCTGTATTGAATTGCAACCATCTGATTTTTTCGTTTAATTCTGTCGGATGATTCCAATTGATATGACGTCCGAAATTATTAAAATACAATTTATCTGCGACTTTTTTAGGATTTTGAAATTTTCGAACAATTGTCGGTCGCAAAAATTTATATAATTGATACACAGGGTACAAAAATATTTTTAGAATTTTTTTTATTGTATGTCTCATTATTTATGCATTATTTTGGCAATAGCCTGTTTTATATAATTAATTACCAAAAGTTTATCTGTTTTATTGCACCCTATAAAATAGGATGTTATTGCTGCACTAAAAATTGACAAAATAGAAAGCAACGTGAATGAAATAAATGTTTTATCATCCATATATAACTTTGAAATACATGGAATTACAGCTGATATTAGTGCAACAATTATCGATTTAATATAAACATTTATCATAAAATTTTTTACTGGCAATTGAACCATCTTTTTTAACATATAAATTCTAAGCATTTCTGTCATGATAGACGTTCCGATTGCAACGATAAAAACGCTTTCTGGAGATGCTCCAAGATATAAACATACAAAACTTAATGGAAGATTGATTAACATACTGCTTCCTCCAACAATAATTTGATATTTTTTTATATCTCCGGTAGCGAGCATAAGAGTAACGAGTGGTCTTGCAAGAGTGTCGCTCATAACGAAAATCACCGACAACCGTACAAAATTTACTGTATAATCAGGAACTTGTTTAAGCCAAAGTTCAAGAAGATAAGGTGTTGTGATTAGTATTGGCAGTGCTATCAACAACACTATAAAAAAGGAAAACTTTGTGCTTTGAAACACGAGTTTCATCATATAATCTCTATCTCCTACAGCGTAACTCTTTGTTATTTGTGGATTTACTGCTGTTGTAAAGTTGGCAACAAAATTCACCACAGCGGAATTAACTTGCAATGCAATACCTCTTGCTGCATTTACTGCCGGTCCATAAAATATATTTATCAATAGACTCCCCCCCTGGTCTCTGAGCAATACAGCAGCACTTCCCATAAAATTCCACCCTGCAAACCCAAACATCTCCTTCATCAACCCCTTATCAAAAATCATTCGATAAGTGGCTTCTTCAAAATGTCTTTTGCTATAAATCGCATAAATAGAGCGATTTATTACTCCGCAAATCATTATCAATAATCCGTAATAGACGAGTTTGTCGAAAGGATTATAAACAATTATAAAAGCGACAATCAGTTTGAGTGTAACGTCAACGATGCTTATGTACGCAAACGCTGACATTTTTTCGTGGGCAATGATTACTGCATTGTATGGTACGCTCAGAAGGTTAAGTGCAAATGTTACTACCGAAAATTGAAACACCCAATTTGCGGCGGCAAGCCTTTCTTCGGGAATTACCATTTTATTGTTAAGAAACCAAATGCCGATGGTTTCCATTAAAATGGTAATTATCGCGATTAGAATTACTTGGATGTTTACAGATGTGCAAAATATTTTTTTTAGTTTGTCAATATCACCTTTGCCGAGTTCAAATGTTATGAATCTGCTTATTGCGCTTGATAGTGAGCCGCTCAATATTCCGAACATCGCCACCACTCCGCCAACAACATTGTAAATTCCGTAGTCTTCGATGCCAAGCGCATTGAGAATGACGCGGCTCGTGTACAGCGTCACGCCCATTGTCAGGAGCATACGGAAATATAGCAGCAGTGTATTTTTCGCTATCCTTGTAGTATTGGAACCTGTCGGCATAATAACTATTTAGACCATACTTAAAAAAATATAGTCAATATATTATATTTAAAGTGTAAGCTTCTGTATTACAGTTTGTTGATTTCG
>JAEEGL010222660.1_pt1 | contig 13745 bp, 11 predicted proteins | sample 9134231 | NCBI WGS metagenome assembly JAEEGL01 (sample SAMN16246548, study PRJNA631951) | gut metagenome | biome: gut microbiome; feature: rumen; material: fiber-attached | host: Bos | place: Iran: Karaj | collected 2018-10 | reverse complement strand
TCCTCTGAGCTATGCTACGGTTCTTGGCGGCATCTGTACCTTGATAGGCACGAGCACGAACCTTGTTGTTGATGGTCTTATCATCGATTCAGGCAGGGAGGGAATGAGTATGTTCGAGCTGGGCAAGGTGGGCGTCATCATCTGCTTGGCAGGCCTCGCGTACCTTATATTCTATAGCCAATATCTTCTGCCCGACTGTCGCGAGAGCGAACATGAGGACGACGAAAAAGCAGAAGGCGTTCATCGGGTGGAAGTCGTGCTGAGAAGCCGTTTCAAAGGACTCGGAAAGAGCCTTCGCGAGTTTGATTTCTATCGTCAATACGGCGCTCATGTCCGTTCTATTCGCAGAGGCGGAACTTTGCTCAGCGGCGACTGGGTGAATATGCCTCTCGAGAACCACGACACCCTTTTGCTCGACACAGACGACAAGTTTGTTCAAGCTTATAGCGATTCCTCGGCATTCCTTATCTCCAGCTATGATGCCGACAACCAGCCCCTCAATCCCCGCAAGCGTTATCTCGCCCTCATTCTGCTTGTCTTCATGATTACAGGAGCCACCATTGGCGAGCTGCCTTTCTTCCGCGAACTCGTGCCAGGCTTCAAGTTCGATATGTTCTTCTTCGTATGCGTCACCACCGTCATTATGGCTTGGGCAAAGATATTCAATCCCCGCAGATACAGCAAATATATGTCGTGGGACGTATTGGTGACGATTGCCTGCGCCTTTGCCATCTCGAAGGGAATGCAGAACTCAGGCTTTGCCGACCAGATAGCCGACCTCATTATTGCCTGTGCCGATGCTATCGGACAGACGGAACATGGTCCTTACGCTATGCTCGCCATCCTGTTCCTTATCACGAACATCTTCACCGAACTCATCACCAACAACGCCGCAGCCGCCCTTTCCTTCCCATTGGCTTTGGCTGTAGCGGAGAAGCTTGGTGTTGACCCGATGCCCTTCTTCATCTGCATCTGTGTGGCAGCCAGCGCAGCCTTCAGCACCCCCATCGGCTATCAGACCAATCTGCTTGTGCAAGGCATCGGAGGCTACCGCTTCACCGACTATACGAAAGTCGGCCTGCCCCTGAACATCATCGTATTCATCATAAGCGTATTTGTTATTCCTTTGATATGGCCAATAAGATAAATATAGCCTCCCCCATCCCCTCCAAAGGAGGGGAGAATCGTTCCGAAACACCTTGTCCGTTCACCCCTCCTTTGGAGGGGATGGGGGAGGCTTCGCTTTTCCCCATCTTCGACAAGATGCTTTCCCGCGAGGACAAAGAACAGTTGCTTGGTCAGCGGGGCATCATGATATGGATGACTGGCCTCAGCGGTAGCGGCAAGAGCACGGTTGCCATTGGTGTGGAGCGCGAACTTCACAGGCGCGGAATCCTCTGTCGCATCCTCGACGGCGACAATATCCGTGTAGGCATCAACAGCAACCTCGGCTTTTCCGAAGACGACCGTCGAGAGAACATCCGCCGAATAGCCGAAATAGGCAAGCTCTTTGTTGATACGGGTATCGTGACCATTGCCTGCTTCGTCTCTCCCACAAACGAGCTGCGCCAGATGGCTCGCCAGATAATCGGTGAAAAAGACTTCCGCGAGGTCTATATTTCCACGCCATTGGACGAATGTGAGCGCCGTGACGTGAAAGGACTCTATGCCCGTGCCCGACGAGGCGAAGTGAAGGACTTTACCGGCATAAGCGCACCCTTTGAAGCTCCTGAACATCCTGACCTGAGCCTCGACACAAGCCAAATGACGCTCAAAGAAGAAGTAGAGGCTGTGGTGGAACTCTGCCTCTGCGAGTCCGATTAAGGAGAACCCAATCACCCTTCCGCACCTTAGGGTTGCGCCTTAGTGCTAGAGCATCCAAGAACGCAGCACGGTGCGATTGCAAACGCAGCACGTTACGATTGCAAACGCAACACGTTACGTTTGCTGATGTAACACGTTAAGTTTGCTGACGACACACGTCAAGTTTGCATCTATCAAATAGGACAGTTAACCCTTATTTTCCCCACTTTCGGTCATCAAATTGGCCACCTTACCGCACGATTCCTTCCATTTGAGGCCACGATTTTGATTTTTTGTGCCGCTTATATGTGCGCCAAGTGAGGGGAAAATCATAGGAAAGAGGGGGTAAATCACGCCTTTTGAGGCCTAAAAGGGGAGATTTTTGAGGCTTTTTGTCCTATTTTCGAGCTTCGGCATCTTGCTAACGAAGCTTTACGAATTTAGTATCTTATTGACTGTTAGCTTTTTAGATGGATTAGAATACCCTCTTAGGACAATAGGACAATTAGGACAGTTTTATTTTTGAGACATACAATTCCCCTTATTATATATATAACTATTTATATATTAATTAATTATATAGTATATATAAGGGTAATTGTGCTTCTTTTTTTTAATTGTCCAATTGTCCTAACTGTCCCAGACTTGGTCGTCACCTTTTCACTTTTTCACCTTTTCCACTTTTCCCTATAAGGCCTTTTGCACCCGCCACGACCTGCCCCACGGCTGCAAGGATTTTGCCGACTATTGGGCACAGCAAAGCGTCCACCGTACCCCGTCCCCTGCAAAAATCAGATAACCACCAAATGAGCATAATGACATTTTTCTTGGGAAAGTTTGTTGCTTTTCAAAATATTCTTCGTATCTTTGTGGTCGAAATGAAAGATATGCTTACAGTAAAACACAAACCTTCGCCTATTCGCATTTCGAGTGCAAGAAAGAAAGTGATTGCATTTGGCTGGTATGGTGGGAAATACTCCCATTTGGATTGGCTGCTTCCCAATCTTCCTCCGTGTCATCACTATTGCGAGCCTTTTGGAGGGTCGGGTGCAGTCCTTTTGAACAGGGAAACGTCGCCAGTGGAAACTTATAATGATTTGGATGGCGAGGTTGTGAACTTCTTCAGGGTCTTGCGTAATAATTCCGACGAACTGATTAGGCAAATAGCCCTCACGCCATTTTCTCGCGAGGAATTTGCAATTGCATGTGATGTTGACACATCTTTGGAGGATTTGGAGCGAGCAAGACGCTTTTATGTGCGTGCCCGTCAAGTGCGGACAGGTTTGGCGCAGACGGCTTCCTTAGGCCGTTGGGCTAATTGCAAGAACACGTCCCGCTCGGGTATGTCGGGGGTTATTAGCCGCTGGATGGGAGGCGTGGCACAATTGGAGGATATTGCCAACAGATTGCTTCGTGTGCAGATAGAAAATCGCCCAGCCGTTGAACTGATTAATCTTTATGACGACGAAAACACTCTGTTTTATTGTGACCCGCCCTATATTCATTCCACTCGTGGAGATAGCAAGGCTTATGGTTATGAAATGACAGACGCGCAACACGCAGAATTGGCACAGGTGTTGAATAAAGTGAAAGGGAAAGTGGCACTTTCAAATTATGACTGCGAATTAATGAATGAGTTGTATCCATCGCCCAAGTGGACTAAGGTATATGCACCGGCCAAGCAGATTAATTCCACTCACGACATCCGTCAGGAAGTATTATGGATAAACTATTCACTTAACAAGGATTGGGTTCAGCAGACTTTGTTTTAATATGGACAAACTATTAGAGGAAGCATACAAAAGCGTATGCAAAACGCCATCACGTTTATTTGTTTCTAACGAACAGATACGTTCTAAGGTTCTTTCTGTATGCAAGTGCGAACGGAACAAAGCTCCTATTCGTTATATTTTGTCTGCTTTGCTGGCGAAATGTTCCGACCCAAAGATTGATACGCGTCAGCCATATCCGAAGTTGGGAGAGAAATCCTTCCCGGGTAGGACAATAGATGAAAGCCACGTTCAGAGTCTCGTTCACAAGTATCAGCTTCCTTGCAATGATACTACGGCATTTCTTACTCCCGCCTTTCGTACTATAGAGACAGCCATCAAGAAAAGCACTTTCGAGAAATGCCGTCCTGTGTATGTCTATAACGACATGATGGATATTCTGGATTATGTAGAGGAACATCCCCTAACGGCTTACAACATTCTCTGCCAAATGCTTGCTGCATTAGTTCAGGTCAAACAAGAGACAGAAACAAGAATGTCGCAATTGATGGAAAGCCTGTCAGCAAACAAGGAGCATATCTTATCCAGCGAAGAAATCACGAAATTGCTCAAACAGCATTTGGATTGCAAAGGCTCAAGCCGATTGCCTGTACTGATGGTTGCTGCCGCATATCAGGCCGTGAGCCATTTGACGAAAGAAACAAACAGGTCACTTTTGGCTCATAATGCAGCAGACAGTCAAACAGGAGCAACAGGAGACATTGAAATAACCTTGCAAAGTGATGATTGTACCGTAACCTGCTACGAGATGAAGAAAAAGAAAGTGGCAAAAGACGACATTTATGTTTGTGTTGAGAAAATGTCAAAACTCCGCCAGAAGCCGGATAATTACATCTTCATAACAACAGAACTGATAGACGAGGATGTAAAAGAACTTGCAGCCTCTTTCTATGGCAAACTTGGAGTGGAAATAGCGGTATTGGATTGTCTCGGTTTTATCAACCATTTCCTGCATTTCTTCCACCGTTACAGGACGGATTTCCTAAACCATTACCAACAATTGGTGTTGGATGAGCCAACGAGTGCCGTTTCACAGCCGTTAAAGGAAGCGTTCCTTTCGCTGAGAAGGGTCGCTGAACTATAATCACATCAAAAGGGAAATCCCGCAAAGGTTTGTTCGAGTACATCCTTGACGGTTGCAAAGAGATAAAATGATGAGACTATGGAAACGAGAATCCCTAAAACAAACAGAGAGTGTTATGCTTTGCTCGACGAAATGTTGAGCGAAGAGGACAAGCAATACATTGTTGAAAAGGGAACAGATGAGCTTCACTTTACACTCGGCCTGTGGATTCGCAACAATTGGCTATACCCTCAAAGCCAAGAAGACACAGAAAAACTGATGAAGACCTTTAGCAAGAATGCTCAGTTTTATCATCCCGACGACTTCTCTTCAATCATTTTAGAAGCATATCTGAGACACCTGAAGCGGAAAAAGAAACTGTAAGATTTGTCTGTTCGCACATTACAATCCGCCAAATTTTGAAGAAAAATGAAAAAAAGTGGAGAAATGTTTGGCAGTTTAACAGAAAAGTCCTACTTTTGCAAGCGAAATGATAGTTTAACACAATGAAAAGAACTACAAACTTTAACTTTTGGTGGTGGCAAGACTCAAGATCCAAGAAATCGTGAGAAGATAGCCGCGTACCCATAAGTTAGAGGGAAGAGATAAAATGGAGGCCTGTCGTTCTTGCGACGGGCCTCTTACTTTTAAAATAGAATAAGTAGTCAGTAGTTAAGTAGTCAGTAGTTAAGCCAAATGCTTTGGTTGCTGACATCAAACAAGAAAAGTAATGGCTTTACTACTGTCGGAAAGACGAGCGAGGCGATAACTACTTAACTACATAACTACAAACACATTGATTACACATAAATAATTAAATATAGTATTAACCCCCAAAAACTCAACCGTTATGAAACAGAAGAAATTTATTCTGCAAGAGAACGAGATTCCAACACAGTGGTACAACATCCAGGCCGATATGCCCAACAAACCGCTGCCGCCCATTCATCCGCAGACTCACCAACCTCTCGGCGTAGATGACTTGGCACACATCTTTCCGCGCGAATGCTGCGTACAGGAGCTTGACACGGAACACGCCTTCATCGACATCCCGGAGGAAGTGCTCGAGAAGTACAAGTTCTATCGCAGTACCCCGCTGGTGCGTGCATACGCTCTGGAAGAGGCGCTGGGAACGCCTGCACACATCTATTTCAAGAATGAATCGACGAATCCCTTAGGCTCGCACAAGATTAACTCAGCCCTGCCACAATGCTTCTATGCCAAGCAGGAGGGAACGACGAATGTGACCACCGAGACAGGTGCAGGACAATGGGGTGCCGCCCTCTCGTATGCTGCGAAGATATACGGTCTGGATTGTGCTGTCTATCAAGTGAAGATAACTATGCAGCAGAAGCCCTACCGCTCAAGCATTATGCGCACTTTCGGAGCTGCCGTGACGGGTTCGCCTTCCATGTCAACTCGCGCAGGCAAGGACATTATCACCAAAGACCCGATGCATCCGGGTTCACTCGGAACAGCTATCAGCGAGGCTGTGGAGCTGGCTACAACAACACCCAACTGTAAATATACCTTAGGCTCTGTCCTGAACCATGTTGCCCTGCACCAGAGCATCATCGGCCTGGAGGCAGAGAAGCAGATGGCTATGGCTGGCGAATATCCCGACACGGTGATTGCTTGCTTTGGCGGCGGCTCCAACTTCGGCGGTTTGGCATTCCCCTTCATGCGCCACAACCTGAAGGACGGCAAGACGACTGAGTTCATCGCAGCCGAACCAGAGAGCTGTCCGAAGCTGACACGCGGCAAGTTCCAGTACGACTTTGGCGACGAGGCAGGCTATACGCCCCTGCTGCCCATGTTCACCCTTGGGCATCAGTTCAAGCCCTCCAACATCCATGCCGGTGGCCTTCGCTACCATGGAGCCGGAATGATTGTGTCGCAACTCATTAAGGACGGCTTGATGCACGGAGTAGATATTCCGCAGTTGGAGTCATTCGAGGCTGGTCTGCTCTTTGCCCGCACCGAAGGCATCATCCCCGCGCCCGAAAGCAGCCACGCCATAGCTGCCACCATTCGCGAGGCAAACAAGTGCAAAGAGACGGGCAAGAAGAAGGTCATCCTCTTCAACCTCTCTGGTCACGGCCTCATCGATATGCCCAGCTACGAGCAATTCATCAACGGCGACCTGGTGAACTATTCTGTCAGCGACGAGCAAATAGCCAAGAATGTCGCCGAGTTGGAACAAATCCTGTAAAATGAAACGAATCGCAATCCAAGGACTGACAGGTTCTTTCCACGACATTGCGGCACACCTTTACTTCGAAAGCGAGCAGATACAGCTTGTCTGCTGCTCCACTTTCGAAGAGGTGTTTGCTTCTATGCGTCAAGACCCGACACTCATCGGGATGATGGCCATCGAGAATACCATCGCTGGCTCCCTACTCCACAACTATGAGTTGCTGCGCGACTCTGGTGCCAGTATCGTAGGCGAGCACAAGTTGCACATCACTCATTGCATCTGCTGCTTGCCCGAGGATGACTGGGACACCATTTCCGAGGTTCATTCACATCCGGTTGCCCTGATGCAATGCCGCCATTTCTTGGCCTTGCACCCCGACATAAAGAATGTGGAAGCCGAAGACACGGCAGGCTCTGCGAAGATGATAGCCGAAGAGGGAAGAAGAGGCTGGGCGGCCATCTGTCACGCCGAAGCAGCACAACTCTACGGACTTAAAGTTCTTGAAGACCACATAGAGGATAACAAGCACAATTTCACGCGTTTCCTTGTGGTCAGCAATCCCAATAAGGCCGATATGCTGCGACCTCTGACGGAAACCAACAAGTCGAGCATCGTCTTCTCCCTACCCCATGAGCAAGGTTCCCTGGCACATGTGCTGGCCATCCTGTCGTTCTACAGGCTCAATCTGACGAAAATTCAGTCCCTGCCCATCATTGGTCGCGAATGGGAATATCTGTTCTATGTGGATTTGATGTACGACGACCTGACACGCTACCGGCAAGGCATAGATGCCATCATCCCTTTGACCAAAGACCTGAAAATCCTTGGTGAATACAAGGACGGAAGGCAAACAACTTGAAACGGTATCCAAAGAAAGGCATTTTATCTCTCATTTTTATAAAGATAAGGTGCCTTTCTTATGCTATTTAACATCTTTTCGCGGGTGCTGAGTAAAGTTTTCTCGTTTTCTCTTTGATGCTGAAGAAAAAAACAGTATATTTGCACAAGAAATTAACTAAATTGACAAAAGACTAAACATCTAAATGACTTAATAAGCCTATGGACAAAGTACTTATTTCCGGTCTCAAGAGAGAAAACTTCCAAGCAGTCATTCAGGGCAAAGAGACAGACCTCTACACCCTGACAAACAGCAACGGAATGGAAGTCAGCATCACCAATTACGGAGGTGCAATTATGGCAATCATGGCTCCCGACAAGGAAGGCAAGATGGCTAATGTTATTCAGGGACACGACAGCATCCAGAATATGGTGAACAGTCCCGAACCATTCCTCAGCACACTTGTCGGACGCTACGGCAACCGTATCGCTAAAGGACATTTCGTGATGAATGGCAAAGACTACAGCCTCGCCATCAACAATGGCCCTAACCACTTGCACGGCGGGCCAACCGGCTTCCACGCACGCGTTTGGGATGCAGAGCAAATCAACGAGCACGAGTTGGTGCTTCGCTACATCTCTGCCTATTACGAGGAAGGATTCCCCGGCGAGTTGCACATGAACGTGAAGTTCAGCCTTACAGAAGATGATGAACTCATTATTGACTATCGCGGAACAACGAACAAGAAAACACCCGTCAATATGACGAGCCACGGCTTCTTCTCTTTGGCAGGTATTGCCAACCCAACCCCCGAGGCCCTGAACAACATCCTCACTATCAATGCCGACTTCTTCGTCCCCATCGACGAAACAAGCATTCCTACGGGTGAAATCCTGAAGGTGGAAGGCACGCCCTTCGACTTCCGCACACCTCATGCCGTAGGTGAACGTATCGGCGACACAAGCAACCAGCAGATTGTCAACGGCACAGGCTACGACCATTGCTTCGTGCTGAACAAGAGGGAGCCAGGCGAACTCAGCTATGCTGTGAAGTGCGTAGAACCCATCAGCGGTCGCAAGCTGGAGATGTGGACGACAGAACCAGGTGTACAGTTCTACAGCAGCAACTGGCACAGCGGCTTCACAGGAAACGGAGGCGCAACCTATCCCAAGTACTCTGCTCTCTGCTTCGAGGCACAGCACTTCCCCGACTCACCCAACCGCGCCTACTTCCCAAGCACCATCCTCAAGGCTGGCGACATCTACAGGCAGAAGACCATCTACAAGTTCGGAGTGGAATAACAAAACAAATTCAAAAATCAAAATTAATAAATTCAAAATTCTAAATCACTATGTCACAAACAAAATCGAATAGCAATATTGTTGCTATTATCACGATGTGTTTCATCTTCGCGATGATTAGTTTCGTAACCAACATGGGAGCACCCTTTGGCAACATTTGGGGCTTCAAGTATGACTTCGCATCCTCTTGGGGTAACTTGATGAACTTCACAGCTTACCTCTTCATGGGTATTCCTTCCGGTATGCTCTTGAAGAAGATTGGCTACAAGAAGACCGCCCTTGCCGCTCTCGTGGTTGGTATCATTGGCTTGGCCTTGCAGTACCTCTCCAGCATCTATGGCGACGACATTGCAGCAGGTTCTTATCAGGGAGTGCCCATCGCTATGAACCTTTGGATTTACCTCCTTGGCGCTCTTGTCTGCGGCTTCTGCGTTTGTATGCTTAACACGGTTGTAAACCCCATGCTGAATATGCTCGGCGGTGGTGGTAACAAAGGCAACCAGCTCATTCAGGTTGGCGGTACGCTGAACTCTTTGACCGCAACCCTGACACCTATGCTTGCAGGTATCCTCGTGGGTACTGTTACTGAGAACACAAGTATGTCGGACGTTTCTCCGCTGTTGTTCATCGGTATGGCTGTCTTCGCTATCTCTTTCTGCATCATCTATTTCGTTGCCATTCCTGAACCCAACTTCGGCGACAGCGGTTCTCTGATGAACAGCATGAAGGGTGCTTTGCGCTTCCGTCATCTGATATTCGGCGTTATCGCTATTTTCTTCTATGTAGGTATCGAGATTGGTATCCCAATGCACCTGAATTTCTATGTAACGAACATGGGCTTCGAAGGCTCTGCTGCAATTGGCGGAACTTTGGCTGCAAGCTACTGGTTCATGATGCTCATCGGACGTTTCAGCTCCACATTCATCAGCGGCAAAATCAGCACAAAGACACAGATGACAGTTGTTTCCACCGTTGCTCTCTGCTTGCTGCTGGCTGCAATCTTCTTGCCCGAAAGTGTTGCTACGGAGTTCAAGGGCCACGACATTCCCGTCAAGGTCTTCTGCCTTGCTGCTTGCGGTCTCTGCACATCTATTATGTGGGGCGGCATCTTCAACCTTTCTGTTGAGGGTCTGGGCAAATATACCGAGGCTGCTTCCGGCATCTTCATGATGATGGTTGTTGGCGGCGGTTTGATGCCTTGGTTGCAGGATGTAATCGCCAAGAGCACAGGCACTATCCCCAGCTACTGGTTGCAGGTTGCAATGGTTGCCTACATTCTCTTCTTCGCCACAATCGGCAGCAAGAACGTCAACAAGGACATCAAGGTGGACTAAAACAATTAAAAATTAACAATTAAAAATTAACAATTAATATAATTATGAAATTGACCATTGACGACGTTAGAAGTCGTTTCATCAAGCACTTCGACGGCACAACAGGTTCTGTTTATGCATCTCCTGGCCGCATCAATCTTATCGGTGAACATACTGACTACAACAACGGCTATGTATTCCCAGGTGCCGTAGAGCAGGGAATGATTGCAGAAATCAAGCCCAACGGCACGCGAACTGTCCGTGCCTACTCTATCGACCTCAAGGATTACACAGAGTTCTCTATCGACGACGAGAAGGGTCCCACCGCTACTTGGGCACGCTACATCTATGGCGTTTGTCGCGAGATGATGGCTCTCGGTGTTCCCGTTGAAGGCTTCAACACAGCTTTTGCAGGCGATGTGCCCCTTGGCGCAGGCATGAGTTCAAGTGCTGCTCTCGAAAGCACTTACGCCTACGGCATCAACGACCTGTTCGGCGGCGGCAAGATTGACCGCATGGAACTGGCCCGCGTCGGTCAGCGTACTGAGCACAAGTACATCGGTGTGAACTGCGGCATCATGGATCAGGCTATCTCTTGCCTCGGCAAAGCCGGCCACCTCATGCGTATGGACTGCCGCAGCGGCGAAATCGAGTACTTCCCCTGGCATCCGAAAGGCTATCAGCTTGTGCTGGTCAACAGCTGCGTGAAGCACGAACTGAAGGGCAGCCCTTACAACGAGCGTCGCCTGCAATGCGAGCACGTCGCTGAAATCATCGGCAAGAAACATCCCGAGGTGAAGAGCCTGCGCGATGCAACAATGGAGATGCTCGACGAGGTGAAGGACGATATCACGGGAGCAGAGTACAAGCGCGCCCGCTACGTTATCGGAGAAGTTGTTCGAGTGCTTGCCGTATGTAAGGCTCTTGAGGCTGACGACTACGAGAAGGTCGGCCAGATGATGTACGACACGCACTATGGCCTCTCCAAGGAATACGAGGTAAGCTGCGAAGAGCTTGACTTCCTCAACGATGTAGCTAAGGAATGCGGCGTAACAGGTTCGCGCATCATGGGCGGCGGCTTTGGCGGCTGCACCATCAACCTTGTTGCCGACGACCTGGCAGACAACTTCAAGAAGGTTGTTGTAGAGAAGTTCGAGCAGAAGTACGGCAAGAAGCCCATCGTTATCGACGTAGTCATTGGCGACGGCGCTCGTAAGCTCTGCTAACAAAAGATGAAAAATTAAAAAATTAAAAAGGTGAAGGGGTGAAGAGTTTTTTACCTTTTCACCTTTTAACCTTTTAACTTTTCAATTATGGCAGTATTAGACTGGATTGTCATTGGCGTGTTCTGCTGTGCGCTGGTTGGCATTGTACTTTGGGTCGTTTCGCAGAAGAACGACAACTCGGCAGACTATTTCCTTGGCGGTAAGGATGCTACATGGATAGCCATCGGTGCCAGCATCTTTGCCTCGAACATCGGCTCTGAACACCTCATCGGCCTTGCCGGTGCAGGCGCTTCGTCAGGTATGGCGATGGCGCATTGGGAGATGCAGGGATGGATGATACTGATACTTGGATGGGTGTTCGTGCCTTTCTATACACGCTCGATGGTTTATACCATGCCTGAGTTCCTTGAGCGTCGCTACAACACACAGAGCCGTACCATTCTCAGCGTCATCTCGCTTATCAGTTATGTATTAACAAAGGTTGCCGTTACGGTATATGCTGGCGGACTTGTCTTCCAGCAAGTGTTTGGCATTGAAGAACTTTGGGGTATCGACTTCTTCTGGATTGCAGCTATTGGCCTTGTGCTCATCACGGCTATCTACACAATCTTCGGAGGTATGAAGTCGGTTCTCTACACCTCCGTCTTGCAGACACCTATCCTGTTGCTTGGCTCGCTCATCATCCTCGTTCTGGGCATGAAGGCCATAGGCAGTTGGGACCAGATGTTGCAGTATTGCGATGTGAAGCCCAACTACGACGGTGCTACGGGAACGATGATTCACCTGATGCGCTCGAACAGCGACCCACAATATCCGTGGCTTGGCGCAATCATCGGCTCCGCCGTCATCGGCTTCTGGTACTGGTGTACCGACCAGTATATCGTTCAGCGTGTCCTTTCCGGCAAGAACGAGAAGGAGAGCCGTCGCGGTACCATCTTCGGAGCCTACCTGAAGCTGTTGCCCGTGTTCCTGTTCCTCATCCCCGGAATGGTTGCCTTGGCCTTGCATCAGAAGATGATGGGTGCTGGCGCATCATTCCTGCCCCTGCTTCCCGACGGCACACCTAATGCCGACGCCGCCTTCCCCACCCTCGTTGCAAAGATATTGCCTGCCGGTGTGAAGGGTCTCGTCGTTTGCGGCATTCTGGCAGCTCTGATGTCGTCCCTTGCCTCTCTGTTCAACTCATCGGCAATGCTCTTTACGATTGACTTCTGGAAGCGCCTCAAGCCCCAGACATCAGAGAAGAGCCTTGTGCGTATCGGACAGGTGGCAACCGTGGTTATCGTTATTCTCGGCATCCTGTGGATTCCCATTATGCGAAGCGTGGGCAACGTGCTCTATAACTATCTGCAAGACGTTCAGAGCGTACTTGCTCCCGGTATCGCCGCAGCCTTCCTGCTGGGCATCACCTGGAAGCGTGCTTCTGCCAAGGGTGGTCAATGGGGCTTGCTCTCGGGCATCATCATCGGACTGACACGTCTTGGCGCAAAGGTATATTACAGCAACGCCACCGACGCTGCCGACAACTGGTTCAAAGCCGTCTTCTACGACTTCAACTGGCTGTTCTTCTGCGGCGTGATGCTTGTTGTATGCTGTTTCGTGGTAATTGTTGTTTCCCTCTGTACCAAGGCTCCCGACGCGCAGAAGATTCAGGGTTTGGTATTCGGCACCTCTACCCCCGAGCAGATTGCCGCCACCCGCGCAAGCTGGAACTATTGGGATGTCATCCACACAATTATCATCCTCGGCATCACCATAGCATTCTACATCTATTTCTGGTAATGCCAATTAGGAACTAATTCCTAAAACAAAGGAAGAGAGCCTTCCTCCCTAAATTTTGGGAAGAAGGCTTTCTTCTTTGCTGAGATTTGGGATTATGACATCTTACTCTCTCAAAATCGCTTGACCTTTGGTCGAAACCGCAGTTATGCGGACACTTAACCAAGACCGTTTATTGGCTATTGTTTATCATTTGTGTCCGGCAAAAAACAGCCGTAATCCTAACGAATGTGGTGGCAAGACGCTGGAAGCGTCTACGCTCAGTAACCGGGGGTACGAGCTTAGCGAGCACCCACGGACGGTAACTGGCCCATATACAACGACCCTGGAGGGGTCGCCCAGCAGGTGGTTGGGGCACTCTTTCAGAGTGCACTTCGTTTGGGGTACTTACCGGGGTGCTCGCTTCGCTCGTACCCTCGGATATTTAGCGAAGAC
>JAEEGL016584233.1_pt1 | contig 13746 bp, 7 predicted proteins | sample 9134231 | NCBI WGS metagenome assembly JAEEGL01 (sample SAMN16246548, study PRJNA631951) | gut metagenome | biome: gut microbiome; feature: rumen; material: fiber-attached | host: Bos | place: Iran: Karaj | collected 2018-10 | reverse complement strand
GCATGATGCTGGGGTATTACGGGAAATTTGTTCCCCTGGAGGAATTACGCGAGGTATGCATTTCTTCGCGAAACGGTTCCAGCCCTGAGCAGATGATGGATGCGGCAGCCGGATACGGCCTGAAGGCGAAGCTGGAAACTCCGGCTGTTGACGGGCTCAGAAACATGAAGCTTCCGCTGCTCGTATCCTGGAAAAGGCGTTACTGGTGTGTGGTCACTTCGATTTACAGGGACATCATATCCATTGCCGACCCTGCAAGGGGAGAGATCCGAATGACGATGGAGAAGTTTGCCCAGCTCTACAACGGGACTGTCATCACTCTGGAAAAAGGACCGGATTTCGTAGCGGACGGAAAGAGGGAATCCCTTTATTCCCTTATCAGAGAAAGGATACAGAAGCTGCGGGGGCCGATGCTTGTGCTGGTAGTGCTCACACTTTTATGTATCGTTATTAATATCAGCATGGTACATATCCAGAAAAATATACTTGACACGTATATGAAGCCGGGAAACATGCAGGATACACACGAAGGATTTCTTGCCCTTTCGCTGTACATAGCAGCTCTTTTGGCTTATTTCCTTTTCAGTCTGGCAAAGACCGGGCTAATAAACAGCTCAAGCCGGAACATATCGGCAGTATCGGGCAGCAGCCTGTTCAAGAAGATATTTGACCAGCCCCTTAAGTTCTTTGAGCAGTACAGTGCCGGAGAACTGATGGCACGGATAGACAATAACATAAGCCTTGATAATTCCATCATGCGCTCCCTTGTGCCCCGCATCATAGACGCAGTGATGACCGTGGTTTATCTGCTGACGCTGGTAAAGTACAATCCTGTGATGGCCATCGCCTGCTTTGCCGCAATAGTAATATGTCTGACCGCGACTTTGTATATTCAGGAGAAGAACGCCATTGCCTCGCGAAGCATGACAACCTCGGGCAACATGCTGAGTACGACGATCCTGAACGGGATGAGCATGATCGATACCATCAAATCCACGGGGTCGGAAAGATCCTTCTATAACCTGTGGCGTGAATCCATGACGCAGGCTAATGAGGGAAAGCTCAGGACGCAGTACATAAGCGCGGTACTGAACTTCGTGTCGGGTATCCAGGGCTCTGTTCTGCAGGGTATACAGCTCTTCCTCGGAGCCTTCTTCGTCCTGCACGGAAACTTTACGTTAGGTTCAATGGCGCTTTTCCAGGGGATCCTTAACAGCATGCTATCCTCCCTCAACAACTGCATGTCATCCGTGAACACGCTGCAGACCATGCGGACAAACATAGAGAGAGTCAACGATATCATGAACAGGGAAAGCAGACGCTACATACCGCTTCCGGAAAGCGAGTGTGAGACGGCAGACAAGCTTGAGGGGCATCTTAGCGCAAGCCACGTCACCTACCGCTACAATAAGGCGGACAGTCCTGCGGTTGACGACGTGAGCATGGAAGTAAAGCCCGGCCAGATGGTGGCCATAGTAGGAAAGACCGGAAGCGGCAAGAGCACAATGTTAAAGATACTTGCGGATCTGTATAAGGCTGAGTCTGGTGAGATACTTTATTCCGGAAGGCCCCGGGATGAGATCCCGGATGTTATTTTTCACTCGTCCGTCATGACCGTGGATCAGGATACCATGATGTTCGAGGATTCGGTATATAATAACATACGTATGTGGGATAACACCATTGAGAATTACGAGGTGATACTGGCTGCACGGGATGCGCAGATCCATGACAGGATACTTAATAACAGTAGGGATTACGGTTCGATGATAGAGGAAAACGGCCGCAACTATTCGGGCGGTGAACTGCAGCGGCTTGAGCTTGCAAGAGCCCTTGCCCACGAGCCGACACTGCTTTTCCTCGATGAATTTACCTCTGCTCTCGATGCCCTTACCGAGGATCGTGTCATAAAGTCGATCCGTGACAAGGGAACCACATGTATTATCGTTGCCCACAGACTGTCGACGATCGTTGACTGTGACAGGATCTATGTTATGGATGGCGGGAAGGTCGTGCAGGAGGGAACACATGAAGAGCTGTATGCACAGGGCGGTCTGTACCGCGAACTGATAAGATCATAACCGGATCACAGAGAATAAATATGGGGCTGTATACCAATAACATAAGAAAAAAAGAAGAAAACAATATAAAGCTCGAGCAATATGCGGATGAGGCGCTGATCTCCAACCGCAGGATGCTCCGTCTTGAGGACGACATCGAGGATGTTCAGACCGCGCTGATCTATATGCTTGAGAGGTTCGGTGTCTGTGTTTCCAGGATACCCGCACAGGACAGCCTGGAATCACTGCTTGAAACCATGCTGGATCCTCTGGGAATGATGTATGAGGAAAGAGGATCGGTGGTTGAGATGAGCCGTGACGGATCGGAAAACCTGTTAGCTTTCCGGGCAGACGGAAAGGCTGTCGTTCTTATGCCTTCCATCAGGGGCTACCGTTTCTACTGTCCCTTTGATTCGAGCGAAGGGATGGCGACAAAAGGCTATATTGCCTCCCTCAGGCCGGTCTGCTATACCCTTAGCAGATCCCTTAGAAAACGAAGTACTTTGTTTCGTACGTTCGTATATAATGTGCTGCATACCCTGACTGTTTATGATGTACTGAAGCTTGTGCTTGCTACGGGACTGGTGACCGGTCTGGGATATATCCTGCCTGAAGTAAACAAATGGATATATAACGTGTACATAAAAGGTAACGGCTCCGCGGGAGGCTTCAGGCTTGCGGCAGTCACGTTTCTGACGGTAAGCCTTGCTATGAAGGTTCTGTCAATGATAAAGAGTGTGATGCTGTCACAGACGAAGATCCGGGTATCCTCCAGGATGCAGGAGGCCGTGATGGCAAAGGTACTGCATCTGCCCCAGGAATTTTTCCACTCTACATCATCCGGAAAGATTTCCAGAAGAATAACCAATTGCGGGAGGCTGTCGGACATAATCCTGCAGGTCATCATGGATGTGCTGCTCGACTTAAGCTTTTCGGTCGTATACCTGTTTCAGATGAAGGAATTTTCACCCGGGCTTTTTACGCCGGCTGTCCTCTTCCTTATCGTGAAGATAATCGCCGCAATACTGGGAGCGCTGAGCTATGCATACAATGAGGCCGGGTTACTTAAGATCGACATGGAGAACAGCGGATTTCTGTATTCCGTGATAAGGGGGATACAGAAGATCAAGGGAATGGGGGCGGAAAAGGCCGTTTATTCAAAATGGGCGGATCTTTACAGGCAGAAGCTTGTGCTGACTTATCAGCAGCCGTTTTTCCTTAAATATAATACGGAGATCCTTTCGGCAATAAGCATTGCGACAACCATAGGACTGCTTGGAGCCTCCATGAAGAATGGTGTTACCGATTCGGAATATATGACTTTTGTCGGATCCTACAGCCTGGTTATAATCGTGATATCTTCACTTACGGATATAATGCAGAATATTTTCCTCATACAAACGCTGTGCGCTAATATCAGACCGGTATTTGAGGCGGATAACGAGGAGAACGGGGCTCAGGAATATGTAAAGAGGCTGAACGGGAACATAAGCGTCGAAAATATCCACTTCTCTTATAATGATGATCCCAGAGGATGTTTAAAGGGCGTCACGCTGAACATAAGCTGCGGCGAGAGAGTGGCTATCGTCGGGGAAAGCGGGTGCGGAAAGACTACGCTGCTTAAGATAATGTTAGGTATCGAGACCCCGTCTGAAGGGAAGGTCAGCTATGACGGGAAGCCCCTGAATTCACTGAATCTGCGTTCTCTGCGCAGGCGTGTCGGATCGGTGTTTCAGTTCAGCAGGGTATTTCCCGGGACTATTGCGGATAATGTAACGTTTGGATCGACGGGAGGCTATAACGAGAATAAGATATGGGAGGCTCTTGACAAGGCCGCTATAGGAGACTATATCAGGGATCTCCCGCTGAAGCTGGATACCGAGATATCCGAATCGACAAGCAGCGGGATCTCGGGAGGACAGAGGCAGCGGATACTGCTTGCAAGGGCGTTTATGGATAATCCCAGGGTTCTGATACTTGACGAAGCAACATCGGCTCTGGACAATCTGACCCAGGCAGAGGTGATGAAGAACATACAAAAGCTGAAGGCTACCGTGGTAATGGTGGCTCACAGGCTCTCCACCATAGAAAACTTTGACAGGATAATAATGTTTAAGGATGGTGTGATCGTAGAAGAGGGCAGTTATGAGGAGCTCATAAGGAAAACGGCAAATTTGCCGAGCTCGTAAGAAAGCAGCAGCTTCAGAAAACGGGGAACGGGTGAAGCGGCGGCGGCGGGGGTGGCGGTGATGGCGGTGGCGGTGGGGTGGAACGAGGGGACGGTTCCAATGTCATTTAGATAGCATTACGCCTGAAAATGGTATATTATAATAAAGCATTTCCATGTTTGTCTCCTGGTTTTTAAAGGGAGAAATGCTTTTATCCGTTAATATCATAACCTGGTTTGGCGGCATTTCCTGGTGGAAGAGCTGGAAAATCACCGGGTGCAGCCATTCAGCAGATGATGGAAGATGCCGACGCAAAGCTGTATTACGGTAAGCGTCACGGAAAGAATCAGGTGGTCAGCGTGCTTCCGACGGAGCCGGCGCTGTAAGACAGGACGGCGAAAGGCTTGAAGGAAGCAAAGGGAACGGCTCTTTTGAGAAGCGTGGACGGATAGGGGGATGGGGCAGGATGAATTTTAAATTAAGAACGAAGATCCTTCTGACAAGCATCATATGCGCTGTTTCGGCTCTGGTTCTTCAGGCGGTTCTCTTTCAGAGGACCTCTTCCCGTCTGATATATTTTCAGGCGGAACGCGAAGCCTATCAGTCCCTGCAGAATATGCAGAATGAGCTGGAGACGTTTTTCAGGGGGATAGAGACCAGCATAGTCTGTATTTATAAGGATGCTGCTTTTTTAGAGGAGCTATCCTCAGGGAATGATATGGATGGGATGAAAAAGACCTATTATTCCCGTGCGGAGGACCTGGCAACCGACAGGTTTGAGACCTCCGACGGCGTACTGGCCCTGTATATCTATACTGCGGATCACAGGATCGTAAGCACCTATCGGAAATTCAGAAATCCCATCCACAAATACCCGGGAGATATTTATGAGAATACGGATGCGGCAAAGGACCGGCCGGATACATACAATGCGGACAGGGTGCGCGCCTATGTCGAGTCTGACAGAAACGCGATGCTGATCTCAGGCTATCACAACACGGGGCTTGGGCGTGATATCATCCGGTTTGTTGTAAAACTCCACCAGATGAACAAAAGAGACGACAAGATCGGCTACGTTGTGTGTGATGTCGACAGTAAGGTGATCCACCGGATCATGTCCAAATACACCATCAGTTATAATACCTATACGTGGCTTGAGGCCGGAAGGGATATTCCCATCTGTGTGATCGAGAATACCGATGAGATCGACCGGGACAGCTTCCGGGAGATCTGCTCCCTGATCGAAACGGGACAAAGTCCTGATAATGAAAATAAGGTCGGCGGCATTGTCCTGTTCAGCGTCCCGCAGGAGAAATATGATCTTACCGCATATTCCCTGGCACCGCAGAGCCTTCTCAGGGAAAACCAGAGGCTTCTCACCGGGAACCTGATCCTTATAGCCCTTATTATGGCACTTCTTCTTACCCTGTTATTTCTTTATGTTACCAGATCCCTGACAAGGCCTCTGGAGCAGCTTTCGGAAACGGCGGCCCGGATCGGACAGGGAGAAACAGAGCTTCGCATAACCTACGAGAGCCAGGATGAGATCGGAAGGCTCGGAAAGGAGTTTAACCAGATGCTGGATGAGCTTCAGGAGCTTATGCGAAAACACTACGAGAACGAGCTTCTGAAGAACCAGGCGGAATTCCGGTCTCTTCAGGCCCAGATTAACCCGCACTTTCTATATAATACCCTGGATACCATGAGCAGTATCGCAAGCATTCAGGATTGCGACATTGTGAGCAGGCTCTGTGATTGTCTGTCCTATCTGTTCCGGTACAGCCTGGATACCGGTCATCCTTACACTACCATGGCTATGGAGATCAATCATCTCAAAAACTATATTTTTATCATGAACGTTCGGATGAGGGACGAGATCATGTATCTTTTTGATATTGAGGATGGGGTGTTAAAGGATGCTGTTCCAAGGATAACGCTCCAGCCGTTAGTGGAAAATGCCATAAATCATGGCCTGAAAAACAAGCATGGGGAAAAACGGGTAAAAATAAGCGCAAACGCGAAAGAGGGTCATCTGTATATCACCGTAGAGGACAATGGAGTCGGAATGGATGCGAAGGAGATCAACAAAAGACTTGCGGAGAATGAGAAGGGACTGACGGATTCCGGAGAGTCCATCGGCATATATAATATCAATGCCAGACTGAAAATGGTTTACGGTGATGAATACGGTTTGAAGCTTGAAAGCTCGTTGGGAGAGGGCACGAAGGCCCGGATAGAGATACCGGAGAAGCTGCTGGATGAGATACTATGATTTACTGATAGCGGATGATGAATACTGGATCAGGGAAAAGCTCAGGACGGTTCTTCCATGGGAGAATTATAATATCCGGTTCTTAAGCCCTGCGGAAAACGGCGAGGAGGTTTTGAAGCGTCTTGAGAATGAGAACTGCGATATTCTCATTACGGATATCAACATGCCCTTTGTGAACGGGACAGAGCTGATCCGGAGGGTAAAGGAGACATATCCGGATATCGTGGTCTTCGCCCTGAGCGGATACGACGATTTTATCTACGTTAAGGAGGCACTGACAGCGGGAGCGGTGGATTATCTCTTAAAGCCCGTGAACAAGATAGACCTGATCGCGGCTGTCTCCGGAGCGCTGGAGATCATGGCAAAGCGTGAGAACGAGAAGGAACAGGCCCTGAAAACCTCTTCGTTTATCAGCGATATGGAGCTGAGCTCCTTTGTCGAGAGGGAACCCGCAAGCTTTAGCAGAAAAGGCGGCTTCGGAGAGCCTGAGAATACCTCCGGTTACAGCCTCATCCTGATCAAGCTGCACGATATGGCCGGTCTGATCGCAAAATACGGATATGATATGAATACTGTCTCCTATACGGTAAAAACATGGATACGGGGACTGCTGACGGAGAAGGATGCGATCGTTTTTAATTATATCTACCGAAAGAACGAATTTATTGTTTTAAGCTGTCTGGAACGGGAAAAACTCCTCTCCCTTCTTTTGAAAACGGAAAGAGAGCTGTCGGAAAAGACGCAGAGCCCCGTGACCATTGCCGTAAGTACCCGGGGCTATGATATGGATACTCTGCACGAAGCTTATCTGGAGAGTGTTTCCGCCCTTATGACCAGGGAGTACACACGTGCGAATGAGATCATATTTTATGCTGATATCAGTGATCAGACCAATAAGGAGGTTGGAAAGAGGAGTGACTCCCCGGTCATACAGGGGATCAGATCCCTTTATCAGTCGGGAAATGAGACGGCGCTCAGGCAGTTTATCCGGAATGAATTAAGGCTCTCCGGAAGCCGGCCCGCCGACGCAAGGCCCTTCCGGTATCTGGAGATCAAACAGGCGGTAAAAAGAATCTGCCAGGCCCTGATCGAGAGTTCTCTGGGCCGCCTGAGCGCCAGGGAATCCGGGGAGCTTGAGGCGGAGGCCGAGCGGATCGACAAGGAGCTGGAGCATCTGGACGGAAACCGTCTGTCCGCAGCTCTGGACAGCTTTATCGCCTTGTCCTTTCCTGCCGTGCGCAACGAGGAGAGCGGCAGCATGAAAGAAATCGTGCGAAAGGTGATGGACTATATAGATGCCAATTACTTTGAGGAGCTTTCCCTGAATTCTCTGGCGGAGCAGTACAGCGTGGAGAATTCCTACTTATCCAGGTGCTTCAAGCAGGAAGCCGGAATGAACCTGACGCAGTATATCACGGGACTTCGTATGAAGCAGGCCGAACGATATATGGAGGAGGGGACGGCCAACCTGACGGAGATCGCTTTTATGGTCGGCTACGATGATTACGGATACTTTAATCGCGTGTTTAAGAAGCATTTCGGAATCAGCCCCAGCGAATACCGAATGTCAAAAAAGTCTAACTGAAATTTTCAATTTTGTCCTAACAGGCGATTTTGCAAAGTAGTAAGGTTATGGTACAGGATGTGTTGCTTGGGAAGCAACTGTATGTACTTGATATGAGCAGGAGGAAAAAGGATGAAAAAGAGAATTTTAAGTTTGCTTTTGGGAGCGGTTTTGACAGGCTCATTACTGGCAGGTTGTGCAGTACCCCAGAGTACGGCGGCTCCGGCGGACAACGGCGGGACTGAGGGAGGATCGGAGGAAAAGGTTACCCTGACAGTTCTTGCAGGACAGTCGACAACGGACGCCGGAATCGAAGATATGATCGATGAGGCCCTTGCCCGGAAATATCCCAATATCACGCTGGAGTGGGAATGTGTAGGCTGGGATGGTGAATTTCATCCCAAGATGCAGCAGTATCTGCAGACCGGAGTTCCGGATATCATCATCGGAAAGGGACAGGATGTAGCTACCTATTCGAGCCTTGGGATCCTCAGAGAGATCGACAGCAAATATACGGATAAGGTTCTGGATGCGGCAAATAAGAATGTAACCTTTGACGGCAAGATCTATGGTCTGGTGTATAATGCCCTGTATCAGGGTGTGTATTACAACCGTGCGATGTTTGAGGAAAACGGCTGGGAAATCCCGAAGACCCAGGATGAGCTTAAGGCGATCATTGATGACTGCAACGCTAAGGGGATCACGCCTTTTGCCTCTCATATGGTTGATACCTGGTCCATCGGTAATGTGACCATGCAGTTTCTGATGAATGACGTATTTAACAAAAACCCCGCCTGGGGAGATGATTTCAGAGCCGGCAAGGTTTCCTTCTCGGAGGATAAGGATGCCCAGACCTGCTATGAATACAACAAGCTGATCTATGAAAACACCTTCCCGGAGACCTTCTCCCTTGAGCAGACAGACTGCGACGCGAAGATGGTGCTCGGAGAGGCAGCTATGAAGGTTTCCGGCTCCTGGTCCATCCAGAACTTCTTAGATATCGATGAAAGCTTTGATTTCGGCGTATTCCCCTTCCCGAATCAGACAGGGGATTCCAAGCTTATTTTTGAGCCGAACATCGCTATTATGGCCAGCGCCGAGTGTGCACATCCGGAAGCGATCGACTGTGTACTGGATGTCCTGACAAGCGATGAGGAGCTGGCGGTGGAGATTTACGACTATACGAAGACAGCTTCCATGCTTAAGGGGATATCTCCGACCTATCCGAATCCGAGCCAGCAGGATATCGATAAGTATGCGGCGGACGGAATGGTAGTTGATGTAAACCTCGGAAACAACCAGCTGGTATGGGGAGGCTTCCAGGATGAGAACGCTTCCGATATCGCAGCCTGGCTGCAGGGAGACGAGAGCTTTGAGGATTGCTTAAAGGCTTCCGACGCAAGAGTTGACGCAAGCGCCAGCGCAGCGGAATAATCCAGCAGATGATCCGGATCAGGGAGCCGCCATTTTTCGGCGGCTCCCTTTCTATCGCAGAGCGCTCCTTACAAAAGAGGAAGATTTACAAGGAGAACCCGAATGAATAAGAAGAAAAGTACAATGGAAAAGAAGCTGGAAAAGCAATACCTTATCATGGTTGCTCCGGGCTTTCTTATTTTTACCGTTGGCCTGATCATTCCCACACTTATGGCCTTTCGATATTCCCTGACCAGCTGGGATGGCCTTACCGCCCAGAAGCCGTTTGTCGGGCTGAAAAATTATGCGGAGCTGTTGCACGACAGTAATTTTATCCAGGCCTGGCTGTTTACCTTTAAATTTACCATCGGAAATACCATCATACAGAATATTTTTGCCCTGCTGTTTGCCGTGGCCTTGGATTCCGGCTTAAGGATTCAGAAGCTTTACCGGACGATATTCTTTATTCCCTGTCTGATCAGCTCGGTGATCGTCGGTTTTATCTGGCTGAAGATGTATTCCAATGTTCTTCCGGAATTCAATGAATTCCTGGGGACGAATATCAATTTCCTGCTCTTCGGAAGCAGCTCGACTGTTTTAAGCGGACTTCTGATTGCCAATAACTGGCAGTGGATCGGATACTGGATGCTGATCTATCTTGCGGGACTTCAGTCGATACCGACGGAATTATATGAAGCGGCCAAGGCCGACGGAGCAGGGTTTATAAACAGATTTTTTCACGTTACGATCCCCATGCTGGCACCCTCCATTACGATCTGTGTGGTAGGGATCACCACAGGGTCCCTGAAGGTGTATGATCTGCTGGTCTCCTCCACGGGAGGCGGACCGGGCAGGGCATCGACCTCCGTGATCCTTCATACCTATAATACCGCCATCAGCGGGAGACAGTATGGCTACGGCTCCGCCATGTCTGTTTCTCTGGTCATCGTCCTGCTTCTGGTTGCCCTTTTGCAGGTTAAAACACTCAGGTCAAAGGAGGTACAGCAATAATGAAGAGAAGGAAGAACAGTCGGGAAGAGACCCCGGCTATACGCTATACGAAGTGGACCTTTCTGGTGCAGGTTGTAATGACCTTTATTGCCGTGGCCTTTCTGATCCCGATCTATATGGTGTTTAATTATTCCTTTAAGACCAAGAAGGAGCTGTATCTGACAGGCGCCCTGACACCGCCCTCTTCCCTGCAGCTGGAGAACTATAAAAAGGCCTTTGACAAGCTGAACCTGGCGACCACCTTTACAAACACCCTGATCTATACAGCGGTCTCGGTGCTGATCCTTGCTTTTCTCTGCAGCGCGACTGCCTGGGCCATCGCACGCTGCAGGGCGAAATTCTTTAAATTTGCATATGTGTATTTCCTGATCGGCATCCTGATCCCTTATCAGGCGCTGTTTCTGCCGATCTATGTGATCGGATATCATTTTCACCTGACGAACACGAGATACGGCATCATCTTTATGTACATAGCCACCGGAATCTCCTTCGGAGTCTTTCTGATGACCAGCTTTATGTCCACGGTTCCCCTGGAGCTGGAGGAGGCCGCCAGGATCGACGGGTGTTCGGTTTTCCGCACCTACTTTACGGTTGTTCTTCCGCTGTTAAAGCCTGCCATGGCGACGCTGATCATCATGCAGTCCTTCCAGATCTGGAATGACTACCTACTGGCGAGCCTGTATGTGAGCAAAAAGGACCTTAAGACTCTGACGGTTGTGATCCAGTCGCTTTTTTCCGCCCAGGCGAGCGATTATACCACCGCAATGGCTGCGATCGTCATTTCCGTTCTGCCGATCGCTGTTCTGTTTCTGAGTCTCCAGAAATATTTTATCAAGGGCATGACAGTCGGTGCCGTGAAAGGATGAGCTTATGACGAAATTAATGAAGCGATATGAATTGGGAGATATGCAGGCCTTGTATTATCTGGATGAAAAAAGGGGAAATGTGGAGCTCCTTCTGCTGCCGGAGGGGCTGAAGGCAGGGGAGAAGAGGATCGGGGAGGCCCATGATCATTCTGACCACCTGGTACAGGTCAAGCTGGCGGGAGACATGTATACAGGCTGCTATTCTCCCGGAATCTCCTTAAGGGTCGATAAGGACTCCGACAGATTTCGGTATGATTCACAGACGGTGACGCGGGAAGGGAAGGAAACGGAGATCATAACATTTTTTAAGGACGAAAGAGGGTATCTGACCGAGCATCACCTGATCTTTCGGGAAGGAGGAAGGACCCTTCGCAGCTTCAGCGTGTTTAAAAATCAGGGGCATAGGGAGGCGAAGCTGGAGCTCTTATCAAGCTTTTCCCTGGGGAAGATATCGCCCCTTATGGAGGGAGACGGGCACGATACCTTAAAGCTCCACCGTTTAAGAAGCGTCTGGAGTATGGAGGGAAGAAAGGAGAGCATTCCGTTGGAGGACCTGCAGTTAGAGCCCTCCTGGGCGGGCCATGCCGTAAGGAGTGAACGCTTTGGAGCGGTGGGCTCCTATGCAGTCAATAAATTCCTGCCCGTCATGGTATTGGAGGATTCTGAAAACCGCATATTCTGGGGAGCCTCCCTTGCCCACAACGCCTCCTGGCAGATGGAGGTATACAGGAGGGGAGAAGAGATCCAGCTTTCCGGCGGACTTGCAGACCGTGAATTCGGACACTGGGTCAAAAGGGTTGTCCCCGGGGAAGAGTTCAGGACACCGGAAGCGTACCTGTCCGTATATGGGGGCGATGACGAAGAGGAAATCTTCCAAAGGCTCACCTCTGCTCTGGATGAGGCGGTTGACAGGGGACCGAAGGAGGAACAGGAGCTGCCCGTGCTTTTCAATGAATACTGTACTACCTGGGGGAATCCCTCCCATCAGAATATCGCGGATATCGTAGAAAAGATCAGGGGAAAAGGCTTCTCCTATTTTGTGATCGACTGCGGGTGGTATAAGCAACCCGGGGTTCCCTGGGATATATCCATGGGAGATTATAAGGCTTCAAAGGAGCTGTTCCCCCAGGGCCTTGGGAAAACGGCGGAGCTGATCCGCAAAGCGGGAATGAAGCCGGGGCTCTGGTTTGAAATCGATAATGTGGGTTCTGCTTCGAAGGCGTATCAGGATACGGAGCACCTCCTGAAACGGGACGGAGGGGTACTGACGACAACCTCCAGACGCTTCTGGGACCTGAGACAGGAGGAGGTGATTAGGGATCTTTCCCATAAGGTCATAGATACTCTGAAGGAGCTTGGCTTCGGATATCTGAAAATCGACTGCAACGATACGGCGGGGATCGGCTGTGACGGCGCGGAATCCCTGGGGGAAGGGCTGAGGCAGAACGCGGAGGCCTCGGTAAGCTTTGTGGACAGGATATTGTCGGAGATCCCCGGGATCGTTATCGAGAACTGTGCCTCAGGGGGGCATAAGCTGGAGCCTCTTATGATGTCGAAATGCTCCATGGCTTCCTTTTCCGATGCCCACGAGTGCGAAGAGATACCGGTGATCGCCGCGAATCTCCATCGAGCCATCCTTCCCAGGCAGAGTCAGATCTGGGCGGTCATACGCAGAGAGGACAGCCTGCGAAGGATCGCGTATTCCGTTGCCAATACCTTTCTCGGGAGAATGTGCATCTCGGGAGAGGTACTGTCCTTAAGCGAGGAGCAGTGGGAGATCATAGACAGAGGCATCGCTTTTTACAAAAAGCTGGCTCCGATCATTAAAGAAGGAAAAACCGCCTTTTACGGCCCGAAGATCACCGCTTATCGTCATCCCGGGGGCTGGCAGGGGGTATTCAGGGAGAGGAGGGACCGTTCGGCAGCCTTCCTGCTTTTGCACGGGTTTCACGAAGCAGCGGGCGAAGAGATCAGTATCCCGATCCCGGATCATTACAGGATAGCGGATATTTATTCCTATGAGGAGGAAAGCGTGCTTCTGGAAAACGGAATGCTGAACTATACCTTTGATGAGGATATGAAGGCGCTTTGCCTCTATCTTGTTTAGCCTCCGACATCTCTTCCTGTCCCGGAGATCGGAAACAATTTCGGACTCAATACAAACGGACCGTCTGATGCTGTTACAAAGCGGGCTTTTATGGTATACTCCCATCTTTGACAGTTGGAGAGAATAAAAAGTCTCGCATCCCTGGTAAAAAGGGCGATTGCGAGACTTTTTTTCTTCGTTTTGAAGTATAGTAATTTCTATCTCCTTTTGCTTTTTTTCTGAATTGTTTTCATCTGGCTCTTGGTGATGAATTCATAGTCTGTGCGAAAGCCACAGACTTCATGG
>JAEEGL016292745.1_pt1 | contig 13746 bp, 10 predicted proteins | sample 9134231 | NCBI WGS metagenome assembly JAEEGL01 (sample SAMN16246548, study PRJNA631951) | gut metagenome | biome: gut microbiome; feature: rumen; material: fiber-attached | host: Bos | place: Iran: Karaj | collected 2018-10 | reverse complement strand
TGTTTTCCGTTGCTTAGTCTTGCTCAGAAGGCTGATTATCGGGTGATTCCATTGCCACAACAGATTCAGACTGATACCACTCAGGTGTTTCTTCTGACTGACGGCATGGAAATTGGATATGCGTCAGACAATCCTTATATTGAGCGGACAGCGGGTTTCCTCCATCAGTATGTGAAAGAGACGGCAGGTCTTAATTTACGGCTGTCACCTGGCAACAAGCACCCCAAGGTAAGACTTTCTCTCAAGCCAGAGATAAAGAAAAATGCAGAGATGGCAGAGGGCATTTATAACGGCAAATACACCATTCGCATAGATAAGAACGGAATAGCGATGGAAGCACCTACAGAAGAGGGTCTTTTCAGAGCCGTGCAGACCTTAAGGAAGTCACTGCCCATAGGAAAAGTTCAATCGGTTGCCTTTCCTTTTGGAGAAATCAATGATAAGCCCCGCTTTGCATACAGAGGTGTGCATCTCGACAGTTCACGTCATTTTTGGACCGTTGAGACCATAAAGACTTATCTTGATATGCTTGCCCTGCATGGGTGCAACCAGTTTCACTGGCATCTCACCGACGATCAGGGGTGGCGCTTCGAAGTGAAAGCATTACCAGATCTCGCTAAGAAAGGAAGTGTGCGGGAGCAGACAGTCATCGGCCGCAACTCCGGCGTGTTCGACGGTCAGCCCTACGGAGGTTATTACACGCAGGATGAATGTCGCGAGGTGGTTCGGTATGCCGCTGAGCGATATATCAATATTATACCGGAAATTGATTTGCCAGGTCATTTGCAAGCGGCACTCCATGTATATCCTGAGTTGGGATGCACAGGCGGACCATATCCCGTGTGGCAAGTGTGGGGCGTGAGCGACGACGTACTCTGTGCAAGCAATCCAGCCACCATAGATTTTCTGAAAACAGTTTTGGGAGAACTGTGTAGTGTGTTCCCCTCAAAACTGATTCATATCGGTGGTGACGAGTGTCCTAAGAAAAGGTGGAAGGCCTGTCCAAAATGTCAGGCACGGATTCGTGAACTGGGACTGACTGACGACGGGAAGCACAGCCTGGAAAACCAATTACAAACCTCCATCAACCATGAGATTGAGAGTTATCTCAAATCTCTCGGAAGGGATATCATCGGATGGGATGAGGTTTTGGAAGGCGGACTCACAGAAGGAACTACCGTAATGAGCTGGCGTGGGATACAAGGTGGCATCGATGCCGCCAGGCAGCACCATCATGTCATTATGTCTCCTGTGGATTTCTGCTATATTGATTACTACCAGGTGAAAGAAAACTGGAACGCACCGCTCAGTATCGGAGGATATGTGCCGACAAGCAAGACTTACTCTTTCGAGCCTGTTCCAGACAAATTACAGGATGATGAAAAACAATATATCCTCGGTGCACAAGTGAACCTATGGTGTGAGTACATCGCCTATGCGCCTCATCTCTTCTATATGCTCCTTCCACGCCTTGATGCCATAAGTGAAGTACAATGGACAGAATTCCAACAGAAAGACTTCAACGATTTCAAACTGCGCCTTCGTCATCAATTTCAACTTTACGACCTCCTCTCTGTGAATTATTGTAAAACAGTTGAGTGATTATATTTAGTTGAGAGTTTAGAGTTGAGAGTCTTGGGTGGTTTTAGTTATAGTATAAAGTTGAATATTTAAAGTTTAAAAGTTGTAGTGAAGGGGTGTTCGGAATCAAAAGTTTAAAGTTTAATTATTGGGGATAGCAACTAAAAAATGGTGACAGTTTCTCAAAAAAAACAAAGATTTGGCTGATTTACGCACTTTTTTTCGTATTTTTGCAATTGAAAACATAAAAAAATATAGAGACAATGAAAGTAGGAATTCCAAAAGAAATTAAAAACAATGAGAACCGAGTGGGAATGACCCCCTCAGGTGTTGCAGAGATGGTGGCTCACGGCCACGAAGTATATGTACAAAAAAGTGCGGGCGAGAATAGTGGCTTTGCCGACAGCGAATACGAGCAGGCAGGTGCCAAACTGTTGCCGACCATCGAGGATGTGTATGCCCAGTGCGACATGATTGTGAAAGTGAAAGAGCCTGTGGAACCGGAATATGCATTGGTACGTCCAGGTCAGTTGCTTTTCACTTATTTCCATTTTGCAAGCGACCGCCCATTGCTCGACGCCATGCTGAAGAGTGGTGCCACATGTCTGGCTTACGAAACCGTTCAGCTGCCTAACCGCTCCCTTCCTCTACTTCAGCCGATGAGTGAGGTGGCAGGACGTATGGCTGCCCTCAACGGTGCCTTCTATCTACAGAAGACCCAAGGAGGCAAAGGAAAACTCATCAGCGGCGTGCCGGGTGTGAAACCGACCAAAGTCTTGGTATTAGGCGGTGGCATCGTGGGTGAGGCCGCAGCCAAGATGGCCGCAGGAATGGGAGCCGAAGTGGTAATTACAGATATTTCCCTTCCTCGTCTGCGCCAGTTGTCAATGGAACTGCCAAGAAATGTCCACACACTTTATTCCTCTGAACATAACATCCGCAAAGAACTGCCGGATGTGGATATCGTCATAGGATCCGTGCTCGTGCCAGGCGACAAGACACCACACCTCATCACGAAAGACATGCTGAAGCTTATGGAGCCGGGCACCGTACTTGTTGATGTTGCCATCGACCAAGGAGGTTGTTTCGAGACCTCTCGCCCCACAACACACAGCGAACCAGTCTACACCATTGACGGCATTATCCACTACTGCGTGGCAAACATACCAGGAGCCATCGCCAACACATCGACACTGGCCTTAACCAACGCTACGCTGCGATACGCGCTTGCTCTTGCCGATAAAGGATGGCAACAGGCATGCAATGACGACCCTTCACTGAAGAAAGGTCTGAACGTGGTGGACGGAAAAGTGACCTTCAAAGCCGTAGCCGATGTGTTCGGACTTGAATACGTTGAAGTCTGAGTTTTACTTTTTAAGGTCGCATTGACCTCAGAGAACGTTCCACGTCATGGGAATGAGGCCAACAGACGATTTAAGTCTATAGCTCATTTTGAAGGATGAAAGAGTTCTCAACATCCGATAAACACAACTATTTTGACAGATTCAAGTTCTCAGAGATAATTGAGATTTGAGACTAAATTAAAAAGGCGGCACCCATAAAGGATGTCGCCTTTTCTATGCAATTATTCACTTGTTTACTTCACAGGAGTGATGACGAACTGGAAGTCATAATCCTGATAAGGGATGAGATATTCCTGACGCGGCCAAGCCCCCCACGAGTTTACGCATCCCATACCCATCTGCTTCTGCGAGATGTGGACAGAGACGAACTTTCGTTCCACAAGGTCACCGGAGTGATGCTGTCCTTTATTCTCACCAAGAGACAAGTCGTCGGTAAGGAACGGCAATGCGGAGCACTCCATCGGAGCATTACTCTCGAAGAGAAGTCCTCTACCCTGCTTGTCCCGCATCTTCCACCAGCGAACCTGCGTCTTATTGCCCGATTCCTGCGGACGAACATAGCCCCAGTATTGCTCGCTCACCTTCTGTTTGTATACACCAATGGCAGCGAAATCCTTACGGTCGCAGTAGTTCTCCTGAGGTCCCTTTCCGTAGAACTCGATTGTCTTAAATTCACCCGGCATTTGCATTTCCATGCCATAGCGCATCAGATGAGGTTTCTGCTCCACATTCTCATTCACGTCGAGCTTCTCGTCAACAATCAGCTTTCCTTCAGGAGTGATGGTATACTTCATGAAAAGCTTAGGATTCTGGCCATTGTCCTGACGGTCGGCCCCTTCTCTATTGCCTCTTCCTCCTCTGTTGCCACTACCAAAGAGCTGTATGTCGTACTCAGCACTGACAACCACCTTACTGCCCTCTCTTGTGGTCTTGAAATCCTTCAGACGGTAGTCAGGGTTATGCCATGCGCGGAAACGACGCTGGAAGTTGGCACCATGGTCATTGTCGGTCGGAGCGCGCCAGAAATCCGGTTTCAACTGATAGCCATCTTCAATCATAGCCTGGCCGTTCACATCGATATAAGAAATGAAGCCATTATGGCGGTTGAACGTATAGTCTGCTCCATTAGCAGAGATGACGGTGTAGGCACTGTGCTCCTCAATCTTTACTTCACCTTGTGCCTCAGCGATTTTTGCCAAGTCGGCAAACTGATAATCCTGTAGGATGAACTGGTCGTGTGCCACAACTTCACCAGCCTTCATCAAGTCACTGTCCTTATCCAGCTTATAAGCGATGTTGCAGACAACCTCCTTACCCTGGCAACGGCTATCGCTCAGCGCTTTCGAGATATCTGCAATCGTCACGCTCTTTGTGGTCTGAGGCGCAATCTTTAATGATGTAACATCCACTGAACCGGCAGCAATCTGCTCACCTTCCGCCTCAATCTGATAGAAAAGGGTGACGCCCTCCACTGGCACAAAGAAGTTCTCGTTATAGATATCGATGGTACCTGAAGTCTTATCTTTCAGCGTGGTCCAGATATTCTGATAATAATACTGTACCTCATACGCATGTGGAGTAAGTTCACGGTCAGGGTTGATCACACCGTTGCAGTTAAAGTTATTGTCGCTTGCAGGGAAACGTCCATAATCACCTCCGTAGGTCCAAATCTGCTTTCCTGTCACCTTACTGGTGCCACGGAAACCCTGATCGATGAAGTCCCATATATAACCACCTTGATATTTCGGATACTTGCGGATTAAGTCCCAATATTCCTTGAATCCACCAATAGAGTTACCCATTGCGTGGGCATACTCACACTGTATGAGTGGACGAGGGTTGTCACCCTGTGAATACTTGTCACATCCGTTGTAGTCATAATACATCGGGCAGAAAATGTCAGTCTTTCCGTTCTGTCCAGCTTGCTCATACTGAACCGGTCTGCTCTTATCGTAAGCCTTTACCCAGTCGTAGGCATCCTCGAAGTTCTTGCCATAGCCGGCCTCATTACCTAACGACCAAACTATGATAGCAGGATGGTTTTTCAGCACCAATACGTTATGCTGGTTACGCTCGATGTGAGCGTCGTGGTAAGCTGCGTTTCTGGCAAGTGTTTTTTCACCGTATCCCATTCCATGGCTCTCGATATTTGCCTCAGCAGTGATGTAGATACCATATTCGTCGCAAAGGTCATACCAGCGAGGGTCGTTGGGATAATGGCAGGTACGGTCGGCGTTCACGTTCAACTGCTTCATCCTCATGATGTCCTGCTTCATCCTCTCCACCGACACCACATAGCCTCCATCCGGATCAAGCTCATGACGGTCAACACCCTTGATAAGTACCGGCTGTCCGTTGACGAGCAGCTGAGCATTCTTGATTTCCACCTTGCGGAAACCCACTTTCAACGGAATGACCTCACTTACATCATTACCATTCTTCAGCGTGACGAACAGCTTGTAGAGGTTAGGCTGCTCCGCCGACCACTTCAGTGGATTCTTCACTTTGATTGTCACCGATGTCTCACTACCAGAGGCATTGGCTTTCTGATTGGCCACAGTCTTGCCGTCGGGTGCAATGAGCGACAGTTCCAGCTTGCCACCATTGGCGTTAGCCGTGCTCACCTTCACGTCGAGCACACCATCCTTATAGTTGTTTACAAGGTCCGGGGTGACAAACAAGTCGGTGACACAAGCCTTCGGACGAGCATATAGATAACATTCACGTGCGATACCACACAGGCGCCAGAAATCCTGGTCCTCAAGATAGGAACCATCACACCAACGCATGATTTGGAAGGCAAAGAGGTTCTTCTGTCCAGGGCGCAGGTATTTGGTAACGTCGAACTCAGCCGCCACCTTGGCATCCTCGGAATAGCCCACGTACTGACCGTTCACATAGACGGTGATGTTGGATGTGGCAGAACCGATATGCAGAATAACCTGCTCACCATTCCAGTCGGCAGGTATGTCAAAGGACTTGCGGTAAGACCCCACGTGGTTGTTCAAGTCCTTCACATAAGGCGGATTGGTCTCCCAGTCATTCCGCCATGCATACTGGTTGTTCACGTAGATAGCATCACCGAAATTGTTCAGTTCCCACATGCCCGGCACAGGCATCTTGTCCCATGCAGAGTCATCGTAGTTTTCAGCATAAAAACCTTCCGGACGTTCGTTGGCATTCTTCACCCAGTGGAATTTCCATGTGCCCTCAATCGAAAGGAAACGTTTAGAATTCTGCTTCTGCCCCTGCTGCGCCAGTGCCTGGCTCTCATAGGCGAAAAAGTCCGCTACGTTGTCCAACCGGTTGTCAGCATTTTTCCCAGGGTCGTTCCACATCGGAGCCTGACCCATCATCGTCAGGGCAGTCATGCTGGCTGCCACGACGGCCAATAGTCTTTTCATTTTCATAATCAGTATTTTTTTCATGATTTTATGAGTACTTGAAATAAAAGACGATTTTGAGTAGTCCAGGGTATTCTTAATAAACGAAAAATCAAAAATGCCCCACATCAAAATTCAGAAACTTGAAATAATCTACAAATATAACAATTTTCAGCTGAACATTCAACAAAATAGTCAAAAAAAGTAAAAAGAGTCACTTATGGACTTCAAATCTCAAACAATCTCAGTCCATCGGATAGCGGACTCCCCACTCCATTCGCAGACTGTCCATGAGCTTCATGATATACAGAGTCTCTTCGAGCGGCATCTCACGCGGTTCGGCCAGTCCGTCGATGAGAGCCTTCCGGCATGCCGCAAACTGATATTCGTAGCCGGTAATCTGCTTCGGCACGTTGATGTCCTCTATAAACACCCGGTCGGGTCCATTCACACGGATGCGTTGCGGATTGTTGATATTATCTATAATCAAGTTACCTTCGGTTCCTGCTATCACCCCGATATTATCACCCACACAGCAAGCAGATGATTGGAGGTTGGCCAGGATTCCACCATCAAGCGTAATACTCATGGCATTGGTGAGGTCCATGCCAGTGGCCGACTTCACACACTGAGACCTGATTTCAAGAATGTCAGCATCGCATACCATGCGGACAAAGTTCAGTGCATAAACACCCAGGTCGAGCAAAGCCCCTCCGCACAATTCTGCTCTCATAATGCGAGGTTTGTCGCCCATGGAATAGCCAAGTGTAGCAGTGATGAGACGGGGCGTGCCGACACGTCCGTCACTAATCAATTTATTTATGATGCTGACGGCAGGCTGATAGCGTGTCCAAATAGCCTCGGCCAGAAACACATTATGGGAACGGGCCAAATCCACAATCTCCTTGGCCTGCCGATAGTTTGCCATAAACGCTTTCTCCACCAGACAGGGTTTACCTGCAAGCAACGCCTCACGTGTCACATCGAAATGATGTGAATGTGGTGTACCCACATAAACGAGATCCACATCAGGATCGGCAATCAGTTCACTGTAAGAACCATACGCTTTAGGAATATTCCACTGTCCGGCAAATTCGTTTGCTTTTTCCTGCGTTCTTGACCCGATGGCATAAGCCACACAATCCTCCATGCCATTTAAGGTGATGGCAGCTTTCTCGGCAATCCAGCCTGTGCCGACAATACCGACTCTCATTTTTTCGTTTTTTTTCATATTTTATATCATTTAGAAGTATAGCATAAATCAGGCATCCTTCAGTTGCTGAGACCTCAAAGAATCCAACTGCACAAAACTATATATATTAAAAACGTGAGAAATGACAATATATTACTTTCCACCTGACTCAAGTGAAACTTTGCAAATTGACAGGATAAGCCTTAAGTAGATTTGTGGCTTAGTGCCAAAACCATGAGAATCCAAATACACTTATTCTATGGTATACTATTTTCGAATAAAAGTTTGCTCATCTCATGGAAAATATTTAAATTTGCAGAAATAAAAGCAATTAGGTCATGGCAGCTCATGCGAATTAATTTCTGTATTTTTTCAAAGAGTTTCCATTTCATTTATTTAAATTCTTTTTGAATTAAGAAGTCCACTTTGTAAAAGTAGATTTATGGAGTTACCTTTGTCAAACAATTGGTAACATTCATTGTTATACTTTTCATAGTGGGTTTAGCATGTATATTATATTTCACACCCGCAAAAAGGAAGAAATCATTCACCACCAATGAATCAAATCCAGCAAGAAGACATACGGCAGTTTGCCCGTACTTTTGAAATGGCAAATCAGTTGAAGGACTCAACATTTTTAATCACAGGAGCCACCGGGCTCATCGGCAGTACGTTGATTCATTGTTTGCTATCACTGAATAACGGCATACGGGTGCTTGCTCCAGTCAGGAATATCTCCAAAACAGACGGGCTTTACAGTCCAGAAGAAAAGACCCAGATAGAATTCATTGAATGCAATCTTCAAGAGTCCATTTTCAGTGACATCCAAGCAGCAGACTACATTATTCATTGTGCTGCTCCAACCTCAAGCCGTTTTTTTGTCAGCCATCCAGCAGAGACATTCGATTCTATCTTAACCATCACCCGTAACATCCTTACCTACGCACAAAGGACCCGTCCGTCCGGTCTTCTCTATTTATCCTCCCTGGAAGTCTACGGCGAGATAAAAGATGACACAGAAAGTATCACAGAAAGCGTTCAAGGCTATTTGGACCCATTGGACGTTCGTAGTTCGTATCCGATGGCAAAACGAGCAGCAGAAACTCTTTGTCATATTTATTCAAAAGAATACGGACTGAACATCAAAATTGCCAGGCTGACACAAACAACCGGGGCAGGCATAGACTCAAACGACAACCGTATTATAGCCCAGTTCGCACGTCTTGCCGCCAATCACGAGGACATCGTCCTTCATACCACCGGCGAATCCGCCCGTCCTTACTGCTATACCACAGACTGCATCTCCGCCCTGCTTTACATACTTCTGAAAGGAGAGAATGGCGAAGCATACAACGTGGCAAATGAATCCACCTACATTTCAGCCCGAGGTATGGCGGAATTTCTGAAAACTAATTTCGCGACTGACATAAACATCCAAATTCAGCTAAGCGACAACCAAGGCTATGCTCCTCCTACCAAGCAACGCTTAAGCACAAATAAGCTGGAATCATTAGGATGGATTCCTCAATATGGCTTGAAAGAAATATTCGAGCGTCTCATAGCCTCAATGCAGACAGAAAAAACAAAGAGTTAAAAAAGCATTTATCACAACGACTAAGATTTTCTGCAACAAAGGTCAACAAACATGATTCTCCAAAGAACATAGACCATCAATTAATTTCAATATGAAAAAATTCAAGAATCAAGTTAAAAAAACCGTAAAAAATATTCTTCCTTACGGGATTTCCACTCAGATATTTCCTGAAAAAAAAATAACAGAAGGGACTCCCCCTGCCATATATAACGAAAAAGGAGAACGAGTGCTTCTTGCCTATCTTCAAGACAAGCACGTGGCCCACTCCCCTTACACGTTTGTCTCCGGCCGTATTCCCCGTAGAATACTGTGGGACCGTTTCAACTACAGACTGAACACCCAATTCTACAGTCATCAGGAAATATTCAAAATGCATGAGAAGACTGATGGTCAGAAACAATTCGGCATATTAGTGGAGTCGGAAAACGTTGTGCCTGATGACTACAACCGGCTCATGAAAAACCCGGACACAGTACATCAACTTGATGCCTTGTTCACCCATTCAGACCGTCTTTTAGACAAATATGAAAATGCACGTTTTATTCCAGGTGGCGGAAGTTGGTTTGGCACACCTCGTCGTGGAGGCATACTTACCGAAGATGCATTTTACAACAAAAGCAAACTCATCTCCATTGTTTCTTCCGTGAAATTCTTCCGTCCATTATCAACACTCCGCTCTCAGTTGGCACTGGAAATGGCAAAAATTGGATTAGGTGACGTAATGGGCACAATTGTCGGTAAATATGTATCTATTGCTGATTCTCTGACAGACTATATGTATTCAGTTGGAATTGAGAATACTGCCACGAAATATTATTTCACAGAGAAACTGATTAACTGTTTTGCAGCAATGGCTGTTCCCGTGTATTACGGTGCATCAGAGGTCCATAAATTTTTCAATCCTGACGGTATCATATTCATCAAGGAACCCACGGTGGAATGCGCCATAGAGACCATTCAAAAAAATTGCTCTCGTGAAGACTATGAATCTCGGAAAGAAGCCATATTGGACAACTACCGCCGTGTTCAAGACTATTTATGTATTGAGGACTATTTAACAGCCAATTATATAGATGAATTTGTGTTTTAACATCACATTGACACAATGAAAACAAATATCATATTAAGAGGAGGTTTAGGAAACCAAATATATCAGTACGCCTTAGCTCTTGCATTGAGAAGCAGAGGTCACCAAGTGCATTTGGACACTTCGATGTATGGCATGGTAGAAATGCACAATGGATACGAGTTGGACAAAGTATTCGGAATCAAAGACACAACAACTTGCAAAGGAGGTGTGCATCTATTCTTTTTACGCTTAATCCAAAAATACCATCCTTCATCCCTTTACATTCGCGACGACGGGAAATACAATTCCACGATTCTTGACCATCCCAGAAAATATATCAATGGATACTGGCAAGACGAACGCTATTTCAAATCCATTGAGCCATTGGTACGTGACACACTGAAATTCAAGGATATTGACAGTAAAAACCAATCGATAGCAGAAGAAATGGGCAGAACCGAATCAGTCTGTCTTCATATTCGGCGCGGTGACTATGCAGCCTATGGAATGACACTGCTCAGAGACGATTACTACAAAAAAGGTGTCCAGACCATGCTTGAGAAACTCAAATCCCCAACCTTCTACATATTCTCTGATGACAATGATGAGGCTGAGAGAATGGCAAAGGAACTGGGCATCAGTTATCAGCTAATGACTCACAATCGTGGTTCAGACTCTTATAAGGACATGTATCTGATGAGCCAGTGCAAACACAATATCATAGCCAACAGCTCTTTCAGCTGGTGGGGAGCATGGCTCAACAACAACCCAGACAAAATAATTGTGGCACCAGAGATTTGGGACTCCAAAAAAACTGATTTTCATCCACAGCTTGCAAACTGGATTTTACTTTGAGACAAGCAATCGGAGAAAAAATATTTCTGTCAGCTTGAATTCCAATTGATTAAGTATTTCCCCCTAAAGAATAATACATTTTTTTTTCAAACAGACTTTTAATTCCGATATTTTTATGTAAATTTGCATGTTTAATAAAAAATCGGGATTATGTTTGAATCATTCTCTAATTGGTATTCGGCGCTTGAACCCATGCAGCAGATGTTCTGGGGATGCGCCTTGGTGGGTTCACTTGTGTTTGTAGTTCAGATAATCCTCACCCTCATCGGCATGGACGGGCATGACGTGGACACAGGATTCGATGTGTCGGACTTCGGCGACACGGATGCTGACACGATGGACACTGGCGGCGGACTGTCACTTTTCAGCATCCGCAGTCTTGTGAATTTCATTGTGGGATTCGGCTGGAGCGGAGTAAGCTTTCATAAACTCATCGGCAACAACTTCCTGCTCGTTCTAATAAGCGTGGCGGTGGGTTGTGTATTTGTATGGTTGTTCTTCTATATCCGCAAACAGACACGCAAGCTGGAGTCCAATGGTGCTTTCGACATCCGGAATTGTGAAGGAAAGACAGCAAACGTCTATCTACGTATTCCTGCAAACGGCAGCGGAAAAGGTAAAATTCAGATTTCAGTAAACGGTGCTTTTCACGAAATCGATGCGCTCACCGATGGTGAGGCCATTGCCACAGGCCAGAAGGTCCGCATCACAGAAGTGATTGACGGTGAGACGCTGCGTGTTACCCCTCTATGATATTCTGTCAGTCCTGACTGTCTGGGTATCCCCAACTTTCAAAAGAAATCTAAAACACTAAAAACTAAAAGATTATACTATGGAACAAATGTATTTGATTATCGCAGCCGTAGTGGTCGTGATTTTCCTGTTTGTCTCGATTATCAACCGCTACCGCCGTTGTCCTTCCGACAAGATTCTTGTGATTTACGGCAGCAAAAGCAATAAGACATCCGCACGCTGTATTCATGGCGGCGGTGCGTTCGTTTGGCCTATTATCGAGGACTATGCTTACCTGTCGCTCACCCCTATCAGCATTGATGCCAACCTGACCAATGCTCTGTCGAAACAGAATATCCGCGTAGACGTTCCGTCACGTTTCACTGTCGGCATTTCCACCGACCCAGAGTCGATGAACGCCGCAGCAGAGCGCTTGCTTGGTCTGACTCCTGTTCAGATTCAAGAACTCGCCCGTGATATCTTGTTCGGTCAGTTGCGTCTGGTCATCGCCACGATGAGCATCGAGGAACTGAACAACGACCGCGATAAATTTCTCGAGAGCATCAGTGCCAACGTGGAAGTGGAATTGAAGAAAATCGGTCTCCGCCTGATTAACGTAAACGTGACCGACATCAAGGACGAGAGCGGATATATCGAGGCTCTTGGTCGTGAGGCAGCAGCGAAAGCCATCAACGAAGCTAAAGTGCGAGTGGCAGAGCAGGACAAGGTTGGAGAGATTGGTAAGGCAGAAGCAGTTCGTGAGACCCGTATCCGTACCGCCGAGGCCAATGCCACCGCCGTGAAGGGTGAAAACACTGCCAAGGTTGAGATAGCCGTCAGCGATGCCGACCGCCGCGAAAAGGAAGCCGAGGCACAGCGTAAGGCCACGGCAGCCGAGCGCGTGCAGCAAGCCCGTGCCCAGCAGGAAGCCTATGCTGCAGAGCGTGAGGCAGAGGAGGCCCGTGCCGAACGTGAGCAAGCCACCCAGAAAGCCAACATCCTCGTTCCTCAGGAAATTGAGAAGCAGCGTCGAATCATCGAGGCAGAGGCAGAGGCAGAAAAAATCCGTGTAAACGCGAAGGGTGAGGCCGACGCCATCTATGCAAAAATGGAAGCTGAAGCCAAGGGACTTTTCGAAGTGCTGACCAAGCAGGCAGCAGGATACGACAAGATGGTACAGGCAGCCGGAGGCGATGCCAACAAGGCTTATATGCTCCTATTACTTGAGAAGTTGCCAGATCTCGTCAAGACTCAAGTGGAAGCAGTCAAGGGCATCAACATCGACCACGTAACAGTTTGGGACCAGGGCAGTTCTGCCGACGGAAAAGGGTCGACCGCCAATTTCCTCTCCGGCCTTATGAAGTCCGTTCCTCCCCTCAACGAATTATTCGACCTTGCCGGCCTCAACTTACCAGAATACCTGGCCAAGAAAAAGGAGACGGAGGCATCATCGCCCAAGGTTGACGACATCGCAGAAGCGGAAGAAACAGAATAAGGAAACAACTAATGTACATATATATACAAAGGGAGTGAAGTACGCAACTTCACTCCCTTTGTATATAGTAACATTGAACTCAGTTATGGGAAAACAAATCAGATAATTCCTTACTCAAGTTTCAGATAAAAAATAAAATATTTCTTAAGGAGTTCATATGATTGCAATAAAGAAAGGAAAAACTACAAAATGGTCATCAGCATCTTGGCAATGGTGAATCCGATGTAGGTGCCGGCAGCATAGCCAAAGAGCCCTACCGCAATGCCAGGTCCGATGACAGCCCGGTTGTGGAGCGCACTGCCAATGACAGGAGCAAAGGGTGGTGAGCAGATAAGTGAGATGCTTGTAGTGAGCGTTGTGTCAGTGTCGATTCGGAAGAGTGCACTGAGAAGCACATGAAAGCAAAGGGCCCCAAGTGTTGCGATGGTGGTGAAAAGGAAGATGCCGGAGTCCACCTGTGTGAGTGTACGGAGGCTGACCT
>JAEEGL013945788.1_pt1 | contig 13746 bp, 9 predicted proteins | sample 9134231 | NCBI WGS metagenome assembly JAEEGL01 (sample SAMN16246548, study PRJNA631951) | gut metagenome | biome: gut microbiome; feature: rumen; material: fiber-attached | host: Bos | place: Iran: Karaj | collected 2018-10 | reverse complement strand
GGATTGGGCCCAATCCCCAATCCCCAATCCCCAATCCCCAATCCCCAATCCCCATATTATTTTGAATTAATTAATATTTATTAAAAAATAAAAATTAATATGTTTTTTTATTTAAAAATATTTATATAATTTTATTTAATATATAAAAAAAATTAATTAATATAAAATTTATGTATATTATTATTTAATTTGACATAAACTTTTTCATAATTAATAATTTTATTTTCATATTCAATAAATTTATAAAATATTTTATTTTTATTTAAAAAATCTTCATTTTTATTTTTTTCATTTAATATTAAACCACTAAAATTTAATAAATTTTGAATTAAAAAACTAATTATTCCTGTTGTTTTACAATTTTTAGAAATTTGAATAGTATTTATTTTATTAATTTGATATTTATTTAATATTTTATAAACATTTAAAAGATTATCAAAAGAAAAATCTAATTTATTACTCATTAAATTTTTAATATAATCACCTAAATTTATTTTATTTAAATTTTGTTTAATTTCTCTTAAAAAAGTCGAAATAAAAGTTTCTTTTGGTAAAGTTAAATTATTATTAAATATTTTAGTAAATTGAAAAAAAATTCTATAAATTTCAATTAAATTTTCATTTTTTTTAAAAAAATCAAAACTTTCATTTTTTAAATAAACATCTTTATAATTTGAAGAACTTAATATTTTAAAAGCATTATTAGTAAAATTATCAAAATCAAATTTTATATTATTAAAATAATTATTATATTTTTCTTTCAATTTATTTTGATAAAAATGAATATTTTCAATTTTATATTCAATATAATTAAATAAAAAATAAATATAATTTTTTCCATATTTTCTATTACTTAAACTAAAATTAATAATATCAACTTCATTTAAATACTTAAAAACATTAAAAAATTGATTTAACAATAAATTTTTAGGTTGAATATTATTTTTAATATTAAAATTTGAATTATAAATTTCATTTTTAAATAATAAATCGCAATTATTTTCAAATAAAATTAAATCATTATTATCTTTCAATTGAAATTTAATATTTAATAAATTTGATGCACTTGAACTTTTTTCAATATTTGATTCAAATTGTTGTTCTAATAATGAATTATTTTCAATAGTTTTTTCACTTTCTGAATTATTTTTATTAAAAATGCATTTAACTGAAGAACTTTTTTTTAATCGATTTGAATTGATAGAAATTATTTTATTAAATGAATTATTTAAATTTTCATTTTCATTTAAATCTAATGTTTCATTATTATTATTATTAATATTATTATTATTTAATTGACTATAAGAAGAAATTTCAATTGTTGGAAAATTAGAATTATTTTGAGAAAATGAATTTTTAGATAATAATTGAAAATTAATAATATTTTCGTATTTAATTTCATCAAATGATTGTTTTATATATTTATCAATTTTTTTATTTAATTTATAATATTCTTGTAAAATTGTATTTTTTTCAGAAATTAATACTCTCACATTTTCTTTTAATTTATTTGTTGTAATTTTTTCTAAATCATACAACGTTTTATATTTTTCTTTTAAAATTAAAAAATTTTTCTGATTTTTAGTCATATTATTTTTTCTAGTTTCTAATAAATTTAAAGAATTTTTTAATTTTTCATTTTCTAATTTTAATTGATCTATTTTAGAATTTAAAAGGTTTATTTCATTAATATTATTTGAATTGTTTTGAACAATAATTTGGATGATAATAAATTTATTATTATTTAAATTATTATTAAGATTAAAAAGTTGTTTTAATTTAACATTTTCATTATTTAATTTTGTTCCTCCTAAAAACATATTAAAATTCTCTAAACCAGTAATGTCTCTAACATATGTTTTAATAAATTTAATTTCAATATTATCATAAAATTCTGAATAAATTGGTTCTTTATTATTATTAAATATAAAAACAATTTTTTTTCTTTGAGGCATAAAATAAAATTAATAAATAAAAATAAAAGAAAAATAATTTTTTTTTCAAATTAAAAAATTATTAAATTTATAATTAAAAAAATAATGAATAAAGATGAAAATCAAATAAAACAAAAAATTTTTCCTTATTTAAAAGCATTATCATATGAATTAATAAAAAATAAACCAAAAAATATTTTACAATTTATGATTTTATTCTTACAAAAAATAGGAAAATACACAACTTCAGGTTTAACATTAGATGAAAAAAAAGAATTAGAAAATCTTCGTTTAGAAGTAAAAAAATACAGAGAATTAGAACAATATAAAAAATTAATTGAAGATGATGATAATAATACTTTTAATTCAGAAGATGATGAAAATTCTTTTGATGATGAATTAGAAGATGATGTGATGGATTTAGAAGAAGAAAAAAAAATTCAATTAAAAAATTTAAATACAGGAAGAACAAGTGTTTCAGCTGAAGTTTTAGGCTTATACAACAAAAAAGAAAATTTTATTCCAAAAAAAATAATAAAAACTCTTGATCAAATAAACAGAATAAAATCTAAATTATTATCATCATGGATATTTTCAAATTTAGATAAAAATGAAATAAAAATTGTAATAGATGCAATGGAAGAAAAAATATTTAATAAAAATGAAAATATAATAAATCAATATGAAAATGGTGATTGTTTATATATAGTAGAAGAAGGTAATTTAGAATGTTATAAAAAAACAAAAAATTCAGAAAAACTAATTAAAACTTATTCATCAGGAGATTCTTTTGGTGAATTAGCTTTATTATACAATTGCCCAAGAGCAGCTACAATTAAATGTCAAAGTAAAAAATGTATTTTATGGTCTTTAGATAGAGAAACTTTTAATTATATTGTAAGAGATGCAGCAAATAAAAAAAGAGAAAAATATTTAAATTTCCTTAAAAATATTGATATTTTAAGCACAATTGATGAATATGAATTAATGCAAATTTGTGATTCTTTAAAAACTGGAATTTTTTATAAAAATGATTATATTATAAAAGAAAATGAAATGGGTGATGTGTTTTATATTTTAGAAGAAGGAGAATGTAATGCAACTAAAACATTTGAACCTGGAAAACCTCCATTAATTATTAATAATTATTCAAAACCTGGAGAATATTTTGGAGAAAGAGCTTTAATTTCAGGTGAACCTAGAGCAGCAAATATTCAAGTTGTTAGTGATGTATGTAAAGTTGTTTCTCTTGATAGACAAAGTTTTAATAGATTGTTAGGTCCTATTAAAAATATATTGAAAAGAAATATGGAAAAATATGAAATTTATATTAATCCTAAAGAAAAATTTAATAACAAAAATGATAATAGTGATATTAAAAGTGGGAAAAAAATATTTTTTAAAAATCAATCTGTTGATAATATTTATCCTGATTATAATAATAATAATAATATTCAGGAGGTTGAAGAAAATAATTTTCAAAATAATGATGATATTGATAATAATATAAATGAAGAAAATAAAGATAATATAAATAATGAAGAAAGTGATAATAATATTATAAATTATAATAGTAATAATATATTAAATGAAAATAATGATAATCAAAATAATAATAATAATTATGACGATAATAATAATGAGCAAAATAATAATAATAATTATGATGATAATAATAATTATAATAATGATGATCAAAATAGTTTTAATAATTATGAAGATAATAATAAAGAAAATAATATTGATCAAAATAATAATAATTATGAAGATAATAATTATGAAAATAATATCAATGATCAAAATAATAATTATGAAGAAAATGAGAATATTAATAATAATAATAATAATGAAGAAAATAATATAATAAATAATAATAATAATAATAATATAAATAAAAATAATGAAGAAGTTTCAGATAATAATTCAAGAGTTATAAATATAAATTATAAAAAAGTTGTAAATGAAGAAGGAGAAGTTGTAGATGAAAAAATTGAATTTAGAAATTATAAATTAATGAAAATTTTATATTTTTCAAAATGGAAAAAAATAACTAAAAATGAAATTAAAAATTTAATATCAAATTCAGCTTAAAAATTAATTTTTTTAATCTTATTGTTTTTATAAATAAATAAATTTTTTGTTAAATAAAAAGATTGTAATTTTAATTTTAATATTTAATTTAATTATTTATTTTTTTTCTTAAATTTTTGAAAATAGGAACTAAAAATATTAATAAATTAATAATAATAAAATAATTATAATAATGATATTAAAGCAATTTAAATATTTATTATTCACTGAAATAGCATTAATTATTAGTTCAACAATATTTGCAATTTTATTAATAATAAATAGGAATTATTACACAGGAAGTTACAAAGATTTATATCAAAATTGGAAAATGACTCCAATTAAAAAAATAACAGTTGAAGAAGCAACAGAAAATGATTATTCTCGAAATAAAAAAAGTGATAATATTGAAAATAGACAAAAACGTTTAGGTTTTTTTCCAGGTTTAAAAGATTTTTCAGAAAATTTTACTTATGATTCAGGAGATATTTTTATTTGGAGAAATAATAAATTTACATTTGAATTTATGGATAAAGAATTTAGTTATAATAACATATTAAAAAATAATTTAGAATTTGATAAAGGAAAAATTTGTGGTGTTGATCATTTAGGAAATAATTTAATTTTTCCAATTGATATTGAATGTCCTATTAATTATATTAAAATAATTAATGCAAATGATGATGTTAATAGTGTAAGTGAAGTAGAAAATCCAATTGAATTAAATTTAGGAGATGATAAAAAATTAATTTATAGCAATAAAAAAATAAATGGGAGAATTTTAATAAATTTCGAAATTGGAACTAAAATTCCTTGCGAAAATATTGATAAAGAAAAAAGTTTTTGTTTATATTTTGGAAATTATTGTAAAACTAAAAATATATGTTCAGATGAAATAGATGCAGCAGGTTATGATAAAAATGAATTAGATAAAATGGAAATTTATAATTTATTAATAGAAAATGGTTATGAATTTGAAGAAGAATATGAAACAAATTCTGATTTAGTTAATTTATATATTCGAACTTGGATTGGAATTTATAAAAAAAAATTTGAAACAAATAATAAATTTGAAGGTGGAATTGAAGGATTTTTTTTCTGTTATAAATATGGAAAAATAAAAGATATTTTAATATTAATTTTATCTATTTTATCTGTGATTTGTTTATTTATTAATTATTATTTTATTATAAAAACGAAATTTTATTCAATTTATATTTCAATAGTTTTAATTATTTTATTTATAATAAAAGTTTTTATAGATTTAATTTTTGTTATAAAAGGAAAAATTTTTAAATTTGAAATTTCAAAAAGAATTTTAGTTTATAAAGAAAATAATATATTTTATCAACAATTTAAATATATAGATTTTATTATTGTTGAATGTGCTTTAGATTCAATGGCATTATTAATAGAAATTATTTTTTTAATTTTAAATATAAACGATAATAAATTAAAATGTTATAAACATTGTAAATGTTGCTGTAAAAAAAATAAACAAGAAAAAAAAGATAAATTACATAAAATTTTACATCAAAATTGTATTAGAATTGTAAAATGGAATAAAAATAAAATTATTAATAATATTTATATTGAAGCACAATTTAATAAAAAATCATATTTAAATTTATTAAGAAATGCAATATCAAATGGAAAGGAAATAGATAAAATTTATATTGATAATATTATACCTTTTGATAATAATAGAAATAATGTTATTTTTTTATTTGAAAATGAGGAACAAAATGAAGAACTTATTGTTTTTGATATTAGTGTTGATAAAGAAGAAGAAAATAATAAAAATGAGAAAACAAATATTAATAATATTATCTATCGAAATGATACAGAAAATATTAAATTAAATTCAAGTTATTCAAATTCAGAATATGAAAATTTTAAAAATAATAAAGAAAAAAATGATAAAAAAGATAATATTCAAAATGTTATTATGAATTTATCTGAAGAAGATAAAAAAATATTAGAAAAAATTAAAAATAAATATAAAAAAATAGATGCAAGTAAATTTAATAATTTATCAGATTCAAAAGAAGATAAAATAAATTTTAATGTAGAAAATATATTTAATCAAATATATAAAATTAAAACTCAAAAAGGAATAGCATATATGAAATTTTTATCTAATTTAAATTATTTAAAATTTAAAAATGAAACACAAGCATTTAATGGAATTAAAAAAGAATTACAAAATATAAAAGAAAAAATTAAATATTTAATGTTATTAAATAATGAACATTTATGTAAATATATTGGGTATAGTATTTATAAAGGACAAGTTGTAATTATTATTGAATATATTGAAGGAGAGAGTTTAATTGATTATTATAAAAATAATAATAATAATATTAGTTTAAGTGAAAAATTAAATATTATTAAACAAGTCGCTGATGCTGTTGATTATTTGCATTTTAATAAAATGATTCATAATGATATTAGATGTAAAAATATTTATATAATAAAAAATAGTAATAAAGATAATTTAAATAATGAGGATAATAATAATTTAAATAATCAAAATAATCAAAATAATTTAAATAATAGTAAAAATGTTGATAATAATAATTTAACTCAAAATCAACAAATTAATGATTTAAATTCTAATGAATTTGATAATAATAAAAAAGATGAAATTAAAGAAAATAATATAGAAAAAGATAATAATAATTCAAAGGAAGAAAATTTATCAAATAATAATAATAATAATAATAAATATCCAATAGTTAAATTATGTGATTTTGGTTCAATAACTTTAAATAATGAAAATTTTATAGATAAAATTTCAGAATTATGGGCAGCTCCCGAATTAATATTTGATCATAAAAATTCAATATCATCAGATATATATTGTTTCGGTTCATTTATGTATGAATTAATAAATGAAATGCCTCCATATTTTGGAGAGGAAACAAGTGATATATTATTAAAAATAAGAATAATGAAAGGGCAGACCCCAAATTTAGATAAATTAAATTGTATAAAAGAATTAAAATCAATAATATCAAAATGTTGGATATATAAATCTCAATTTAGACCTTCAATGGAAAGTATAATAGAAGAATTAAATGATATAAATATATAAATTATTTTATAAAATTATAAATATTATTTTATGTAAAATATATTTAAAAATATTTATTAATATAAAATTAATATTATTTATAATATATATAATTTTTGTATATTAAAAATAAAATATGGTTGATAATATAAGTGATTTAGAAAATATTAAAATTTATTTAAATGGAGAAGAACCAAAAAATAAAGATTTACTTCCTTTGTTTGAAGAAGATCAAGAAAATTTAGTTATTAATAATAATAAAAAATCAAAATTTGGATTAAAAAAAAGTTTAACAAATTTTTTTTCAACAATGAAAAATATAAAAGTTTCTTTTAATAATAATATTATAAATTCAAATAAAAAATGTTTTATTGAAAAAAATTTTAAATATTTTTTTATATTATTTTTATCAGGATTGTTTTTATTATTTATGAGTTTTATGTTTTTACCTGTTGTTTTATTTAAACCACAAAAATTCATTTCGTGTTTTAATTTAGGAACATTTTTAACAATTTTTAGTTTTATATTTTATTATGGTTCAAAAGAATTTTTTGAAATGTTATTTAATAAAGAAAGAAAAAATTTTACTATTGCTTATTTATTTTCTTTATTTATTGATTTATATTTAATGAATAAAACAACGTTTTTTATTTTTGCACTTTTTTTAAATGTTATTCAAATGTTAATAATGATTTCATTTTTATTGAGTTTTATTCCAGGAGGAAAATCAGGAATTAAATTAATCTTAAGCAATGTTTTAAATTCAATTAAAAATATAGGTAAAAAATAAAATAATAAATAAATAAAAATAATTTTTAAAAAAATTTAAAATTATTTAAATTTATATTTCATTAAATTATTTTATATTATATATATAAATAAAATTAAAATATTTATTTTCTATTATACAAATAAAAAATAAAAATAATTATTAAAATCACAAATGTAATAAAAATTATCATTTTAAAAAAATTTAATCAATAAATATAAAAATTTACTTAAAATTTCTGATTTACAATTTTATATTAACATATATACTTTTTTTTAAAAAAAATAATTTATAAATTTTGATAAATTTTTAATTTCTATTGTTCACAATTAATACCAAAAAAAATAAATTTAAAATTAAAATTAAAAAATTGTACAACTACAACAACCATGTGGTTCAACTTTATCTTCTTCTTTAAAAGAATTTACTCTATTTAATATTTTATAATTTGGAATTTCACAAAATTCCACTAATTTATTATTTTCATCTAATTGATCAATAAATGTTACTTTAACTCTTTTTTTATTATATTTTGTTATTCTATTACCATATGCATCATATCTCAAATTATCAAATGTTTTTTGTGAAGTTAATGTGGGTTTTGAAGTAAATTTTTTTATGGTGTTGTTTGTAGAATATGTATTTTCACTTGAAAAATCATTTAATCTAAGATTAATTGATTTTTTTTGAAAATTTTCTGCTGATGCGTTCATCTTATTTTCAGTTTCTAAGGACATATTTAATCGAATTATATAAATGATATTTTTTTATAATATTTTTAATATATAATGGATATTTTTTTTTTTAATAGATATTTTTTAATATTTATTATTAATTATTTTAATTAATTAATTATTTATTTATATTTTTTTATTAAAATTCATTTTTTTTAAATAATTTTTGAGAATTTTTATGAACATTTATTTAATTTCTTAATAATAAAAAATCACAAAATTTTAATTATTACTATATTCATTAATTAATTTATTATAATATATAAAATAGTGAACTAAAAATAATTTTTAAATATTATTTTTTCATTTATAATTATTTAATTTAAAATAATACATAAATTAAATAATAATTAAAATGTTTATTATTATATATTATTAAATAATAAATAAAAATTTAATAATCATAAAATATAAAATAAATTATTTAATAAAATATAATTTTTATTGATTATTTTTTTTTGATTCTTCTTTTCCAGTAATTTTTTTAATAGTACTATTTAATGTACTAGAAACTTTTTCATATAAACTTGGTCCATTTTCTTCATCTAATTTACTTAAAAAAACAAATTTTTTTTGTTCTTCTTCAAAATTAATTAATTTATCAATATCTTTTAAAGCATTTTTATTTAATAAATCTTCAAAATTTCCATCTATTAAAATTCCAAAAGGTTGTTGATTAATTAATCCAACAAAATGATTAGTCATATTACAATTATCTTCTAAATATTGTAATTTATCATTAGTTTTTTCAATTTGACTGTTATAATATTTTTTCATTGAAAAAATACATTGAATTTTTAATCTAATTTTTCCTACTTCTTTTTTATCTTCATTAAATAAATCATACCAAGAAACTTTTCTTTCTTGATTAGAAAAATTTTTAATAGGTAAATTTAAATACCCTATTAATTTATTACCTAAAAAGGTAGAATCATATACTTCAACTTTTAATGTTGAATCAGGATTATTAATAACAAATTTAAAATTCTCATTCCAAGCTGGATTATTTGTATTATTTTTTAATTTAGTTTGTAATCTTTGTCCTTCGAATTCCAATGAAACAAAAGAATCACAAATTGATGAAAATAAACTTGGAGATTCTAATTTTTGACCTTCAATAACTGTTATATAAATTGAAGATTCATTTGTTAATCCATTTGGTTTTTCTTTTTCATCATTATATCTTATTAAACCTTGTTTATCTCTTTCTATTTGTTCTTTTAATTCATCGATTTTTTTTTCAATTTTTACATTTTTAATTTTTAATTTTTCACAATAAAAAACATAACTATCAACTAATTCTCCAATTGTTAAATCTTCTTTTGGGTCTTTATCAAGTAATTCATATATTTTATAAACATAATCTTCATCATAATTTTTACTAGAATCTTTTGATTTTAAAAATTCAATGAGTTCTTCTGGAGTAATATAAGAATTTTTTGTTTTATCCATAAATTTAAATTCATTTCTTAAATTATTTATTTCTTGTCGTAATTCTTTTTTATGCTCTCTTGACATATATTCTTCTACACTTGTTCCATATCTAGCTTTTAAATTTTGATCTACACTTTCTTTTTCTATATTTGAAACTGCTTGAAGAGTTGTTTTATGTTTGATCATAGTTTTTTATAATTATAATAAAAAATAATTTGCTTTTATTATTTTTTTTTATTATTTTTTTATTATTTTTTACAATATTTTTTTATATTAAAAATATATTAATAATTAAATAATCAAATATTTATTTAAATTATATTTATAAAAAGTTTAATTATTGAAAAAATTTATTTACCCTATACAAAAATTAATATAAATTAATAATGAACAATTTTGAAATTAAATATTTTAATTAAGGAAAAAATTCATTTAAATTTTTGTTATTTAAATTTAATTTTATTTTATTTATATTATTAATATTTCCATTATTTTGTTTATTTATAATATCTGAATTATTTTCAATTGAATTTATATCATTAAATTCTTCTTCATTATTAATTAAATTTTGTAAATTTTTTATTTCTTTTCCAAATGTTTTAATATTTAATTTTAAATCATCAATTTCTTTATTTTTAAATTTCATTTGTTTTTTTAATTCGTCATTATTAATTTCAATAATATTTAATTTTTCTTCGAAATTACTTATTTTCTTTTCTAATAATAAATTATTATTTCTTAATATATTATTATCAATAATTATTAAATTTTTTTTATAATGATCTTTATTATTATTATTATTATTAATAATATTTAATGTATTTTTTAATTCTTTCAAAATAAATTTCTTTTGATTTAAATTAGATTCTTTAAATAAATTAAAAATATTATTTAATATATTATTAGATTTATATTTAAATTTTCCATCTATTTTTTCATATAAATTTGTTTTTAAATTAATATTAAACAAATTAACATTTAAATTTTTTTTAATATTTTTTTGATTATTATTGTTATTAATTTTATTTAATTTTTTATTTTTTGAATTTATATTATAAAAATTTTGAAGTGAATTATTTATTTTATCATTGAAATTTTTATTTTTTATATTATTTATTTTATAATTTGTTTTATTATTTATTAAATCTTTTAAAGAAGAATTTGTATTTTTATTTTTTGGATTAAATTTTTTCCATAATTCATTATTTTTTTTAATAATTTCTTTATTTCTAATTTTTTCTTTAGATGATTCAGTTTTATTCATTTTTAATGAATAAGAATTTGTTCGATTATTTCTTTTTTTATTTATATTAATTGTTAATTTATTTTTTTTAGAAAATTTATTTAATTTATATGAATTATATAAATTAAAAGTATCATTATTTCTATTTAAATTTTTTATTATAGGTGTAATATCTCTAATTGAATCAATATTTGTTTTATTTAATTTATTAATTTTCATTATTAAATTAAATATTTATATTTATTTTTTATATTTTTTATTTTATATTTAAACACATGTAATATTTTTTTTAATTGATTATATAATTTATATAATTATTTCTTTATTATTAAATTTCTTAAAAATAGTTAATAATGGATAAAAAAGAAAAAAAAAAGTTTATCATTAAATTTCAATCAGAAAAAGGAAAAAAAACTATTAATATATTAGATATTAAAAATAATTGGAGTTTGTTATATGAAAAAATAATAGAATTTGATTCTAATTTAAGTAAAACAAAATTTGTTTGTAATTTACCTAATAATTTAGAAATTCCAAATTTAAAATGTTTCTATGATCAAAATACATATAATATATTGTATGAACATTTAGAAAAAGAATATCAAAAAGATAAAAATAAATTTACAAACCAAAATTGTCCAATATTTACTTTTGGAAAATTTATTAAAAAAGAAGATGAAAAAAATAATGAAAAAGAAGATGAAAAAAATAATGAAAAAGAAAAAAAAATAAATAATGAAAAACAAAATGAAAAAGAAAATAAAAAAAATAATGAAAAAGAAAATGAAAAAAATAATGAAAAAAAAAAAGAAAAAAAAATTATTGAATATCAAAAATTTTTAGAGGAATCTCTAAATAATAAAATAGATTTTATTAAAAAATCTATTTTAAATGCTAATTATAAAAAAGATATAAATAATGGATATTATAAATATATAGAAGAAGATAAAAGTAAAAATTTTATAATAATACACGAAAATATTCAATGTAATAATTGTAACGAAAATAATATAATAGGCAAAAGATTCATTTGTTCTGAATGTAATAATTTTAATTTATGTGAAAATTGTGAAAAATTAAATAATCATAATAAAGAACATTGTTTAATTCAAATAAACAAAGAAATAATTGATAAAAATAATTATTTTGAATATCAAAATTTAATATGTGAAAATGAAAGAATTTATAATTTTAATTTAAATAATTTCCAGGAAAATTATGAAATTAAAATAATAAATATTGGAGAAAATGATTTAAAAAATTGTATTTTCATGCCAATTTCATATAGAAAAAATTATTTAATTGGAAAGAAATATTCATTTGATAAAAGTTTTAAAAAAGGTGAGACAAACACAATAAATATAAAAATAAAAAATATTCCAGATAAAACTGGAATTTATTATTCAAAATGGAGAATGTTTACTTCTTATGGAATTCCATTTGGGCAAGTTTTATATATGAAATTTAATATAGAAAAATAAAAAAAGATAATTTATAATAATTAATTATTTAAATTAATATTTTAATTAAATTTTAAATAATTATAAAAAAATATTATTCACTATATAAAATGATTTAAAAATTGTTTTTAAATAATTGTCTTAAATCTAATGAAATATAAAAATATTAAACCAATTATTTGTTCAAATATATTAAAATATTTTTCAAAAAATAAATTATTGAATATTGTAAAATATTCTAAAAAATTTCAAAATTATGATAAATTATCAATTTATGATTATAATTTATATTATACAATTAACGGAATTATTAAAAATAAAAAAGAAAAAAAAATAATTCATTCAGTTTTTTTAAATTATTTTATTGAAAATTATAAAGAAATTGAATTTAAGAGAATTATTTATTATTATTTAGAAATAATAGATAAATATTTTAAAAAAATATTTTTATTCACGAATAAAGATGAAAAATATTTTGAAATATTTTATAGTATTAAATAATTTAAAATCAATAAAAATTTGTTTTAATAGTAATAAAAATGAAATAAATGAAATATTAAAAATAATAAATAATGATAATAATAATTTAGAAGAATTAGAATTAAATGAAGATTATTATAATATTTTAATAAATAGTGAAAATATTTATAAAAATATTAAAAATTTAAAAATAAAATTTTTATATTTAAAAATATTAGATTTGAATTTATTATCAAAAACATTTCCTAATTTAAATTTTTTAGAAATAAAAAATATTGGATTAAATTTAATAAAAATTAAAGATAATAATATTGAATTTAAAAATTTAGAAAAAATTAAATTTCAATTTGTGAATTTAAGAAACATAAAAAACATTAATTTTAATGGAAAATTAAAAAAAATAAAAATTTTATTTTCAAGAACTAACATAAATTTAATTTATAATATTATAAAAACAAATTTAAATATTAAAGATATAAATATTGATTTGAATTTATGTGAAAAAAATGAAGTTTTTAAAGAATATAAATATTTATCATTAAATGG
>JAEEGL013674496.1_pt1 | contig 13746 bp, 13 predicted proteins | sample 9134231 | NCBI WGS metagenome assembly JAEEGL01 (sample SAMN16246548, study PRJNA631951) | gut metagenome | biome: gut microbiome; feature: rumen; material: fiber-attached | host: Bos | place: Iran: Karaj | collected 2018-10 | reverse complement strand
TTACGCGACTTATCCATGATCTTTCTCTGCTTGCTTGCTCTGTCGGTATATCCCTTGGCCGCATACACCTTATATACGGATACAGCTTCTATATAATCTGCTAGTGCATAATATTCCGATGCTTCCGTCTCACCATTGAACTTATTGATATACTTTCCCTGAATAAGGCTCACATAATCGCCTCTCTCAATGTCAAATGCCAGCATGCTCGCTTCCTGGGAAAAAGATCTCCTTTCAGCCCTGCTCTTATAAAACCAGGCCGTAAATCCGTTATATATCATTACAAATATCAGCACTACTATCACAAGATCGAGCAATGTTATGCCGGGATCCTGCTTCTTTTTTTCTTTATTTCTGCTCATTTGATCCCTCCTCCGGATAGAGAACCTTACATTTCTCATATAACATTTCGCCCAAAGTATCCCTGTCCATATTCCACATTGAAGATGCCTGTTCATCCGTCAGTTCAAAATAGACCTGCACCAGGTCCTGTGTATCCTTCCTGGCATCGGCTATAAATGCTCCGTGCTCTCCTGAATGCATGGGTGATGTGGCAGAGTCATTCCAGAACTCTCCTCCCACATATTTGTTCCAGTCACTTACATAGATCGCTATATCATAACACCGGTCTTTGTCAGTTTTTTCTTCATATCCGTCAAAGCCGTCCAGTATATTAAGGATATCATCATATATGGCATTGTAATCGATCACTGCCGTGAATACCCTCGAGTAATCGCTGTACTTAGCTTCACTGCGCAGACGGTAATTGAGCATAAAATTGGACAGTCCGAGATAATCTCTGTTTTTCTCAAGTTCTTCTAATGTTGAATCTATATCGTCTTCGTATTTTGCGACCTCCTTTGCGATCTTTGCATTCTTTTTTCTCTCGCGCATTTCAACATCAGAATTAATGCTTATGCTGATACGCAAAAACAAGATGATCGTCACCATCACAGCAATAACGATCAGCCTTCCTTTTCTTCCGGCTGTTTTCGACTTTACCTTTACTTCATCCTTAGTCTTCTCATACTCATCACGAACTTCTTCCATCTCTGCCTGATGGAAGGCTGCCGATTCGTTTATCTTACCGCAGTACGGACAGACCTTATCTTCAATTCCCAGATTACTTCCGCAATACTGACACTTCATTTAGATTCCCTTTTCTTCTCAGTGATAGTTCTTAAAATATCTCTTTGTAGCCTTATAAACCGATGTCCTGTCCACATTCTCGGAATCCATTACCTTGTCTCTGAATCCTTCCATATCCTCAGCACTGAATCCGAGTCTGTCGGTGATGATCGGTATTATCTCCTCTTCCCTTATGGTATCGAATATCTCTGCTCCGTCATCTCCATATGCCCTGTAATAGAAGTAGAAACAGTAATATGTGATCTGCTCGGCTTCGTGTTTACTGATCTTATCCTTATCCAGATCCGGCAGACACTGAATAAGTTTCCTGTAGCAGCTGGATGCATATCCCGTCTCATAATGATCGACTCCCCAGAGACTTATCCTGTCCTGTGAATAGGCTTTATCAAAGATCTCTGCCATCCGCTCAATGTCTTTATCATCATATGCATCTGTAAGTTCTGCACCGGCAGTTTCCTTATATGCGGAAGCGATGGCCTGATCCTTGGCACTCAGGAATTCTCTGGGCTTGTCTTTCATCTCTCTGGCCAGTTCCATTGCGATGAGCACAGCAATGATCACCAACACGCACACCGTGATGATAATGGTTCTTGTTCCGCCCGAAAAGCCTCTTACAAGAGCCTTAGCCGGTTCCTTCTTCGTCTCCTCGATATTGTCCTTGATCTTAGTTATATCTGAGCGGAACTTCTTCTCTGCGCCCTCTTTATTGATATATCCGCAATATGGGCACCGGGTTATATCGTTTTCGATATCTGCTCCGCAGTTCGGACATTTGATCATGATAATACTCCGTTTTCTCTATCACTTCATACGAAATATCTGTTCTCTTAATACAAGAATTATAATATATCTTAGCGCCTGCGTCTTTATTTCTTTTCAATAAAAATGTCATCTGAAAAGGTGTCGCATCTATTTTATTGAAAGATGGCTGATTATATGGTAATCTGATGCTAACCAAAAAATTTTGTAAAGGGATAAAAGGAGTATCTTTATGGCATTACTTGAATCCGGAGAGATGTATTTAGAGACTATATATGTTCTTTCACAGGAATCTGCATCTGTCAGAGCTATAGATGTCGGTGAATATATGGGTTTTTCCAAGCCGTCTGTAAGCCGCGCCCTTGGGCTGCTTAAGGATGAAGGCCTGATAAAAAAGGATGACAACGGTTATATTAAGCTCACGGCTACCGGGGAGAAGCATGCCAAACGCATATATGAACGACATACCGTTCTTACCGAATTGTTCATGCGGATCGGAGTAGATGAGAAGACGGCGACAGATGATGCCTGCCGCATAGAGCACTACATAAGCGATACCACTTTTAATGCCATCAAGGCACATATGAAAGAACACTCATAAAAACAGAGGGCGTTGACCCTCTGTTTTATTATACATATTTATTTCTGATACCTTCTGATCAGATCAGTCATTACCGACGAACAGAGCTCTGTACTCACCGGGTGCCATACCCTTTTCTTCACGGAACACCCTGTTAAAACTCGGTATACTCTGGAAGCCTGACAACATCGCGATCTCAGTCAGTGTCCTTCCTCCTTCAGCCAGCAGTTCGGATGCTTTCTCCAATCTTATGGTGTTTAACCACTTGCTGTAGTTCATACCGGTAACATTTTTGAATATCCTTGAAAAATAATCCCTGCTGATACCGGCCATCTCAGCCATGGCCCCCTGTGACAGATCATCTGCAGTCAGGTTGTTCTTTATATAATCCGTGACTGAGATCATACGTCTCATGACATCATCAGTATATCCGTAGCTGTCTTCTTCTGATAATTCCGGAGCAAGCTCTTTCCTGTATTCAAAAAGCGTGAGCATGAATTCCATAAGCAGCATGCAGCATCTGATCTCGCGATCGATCCTTTCAGAGAAAAAAATGTCCTTCATCTGATATGCTATAGCCTTTAACTTACCGGCAAGCTCAGGGTGCGCATTTACACATATGATATGAAGGTTACGATACATATGCATTATGCGGCGAAGATCAAACAACGAATTCATGAATGCATTGGAGAACTGGATCACAAGCGCTTTTTCTCTGTCCGCATCCACAATAGAATGTGTCTCCATAGGCCAGACAAGCACAAGATCATCCGGAGCAAGCTCATATGTGTTCTTGCCAACGCTGTAGATATTGGTCTTGCCCGGACCGACAAGCAATATCTCTCCGTAGGAATGCCAGTGAGCCTTATAACTTCGCTCCTTATATCCGGTGGACATATTAAAGGCACTCACATGATCAAAATCATATATTTCATAAGTACTGTAATCCATGCATTAAGCCCCTGTTAATCATAAAACAATCTCAGCTGTCAGTCCAGTATATCCGCAGCCTCCTTCATGAGTTCGATGATCGGAAGATGCTGTGGACATACACGTTCACATTGGCCGCAACCTATACAATCAGAGGCTTTTCCGCTTCTCTGAATAAGGCCTGAATAGAAATTCTTGGATCTCCAGTCATCGGGATAACGTCTTAATGTGTTCACTGTTCTGAATACATCAGGGATACTTATCTTCATCGGACAACCGTCACAGCAATACTTACATGCGGTACATCCTATCTGAGGCATACCCAGCAGTTCTTCCGTTACTTCATTGATGATCTTAAGTTCATCATCCGCTATAGGCTCGAACTCACTGAACGTATTTATATTATCATCCATCTGTTCTTCATTGGACATTCCCGACAGCACAGTCATAACCCCCGGAAGGGATGCGGCAAATCTGAGCGCCCAGGATGCAACCGATCTTTTGGGTTGTCTTGCCTTAAACTTAGCTTCTATCTCCGGAGCCATATTGGCTAACATTCCGCCTCTTACAGGTTCCATGATTATGATCGGGATGTTCCTTGCTGCCAGGATCTCATAGAGTCTCTGTGACTGTACGACCGGATTGGTCCTGTCAAGATAATTGAGCTGGATCTGAACAAATTCAACTTCCGGATGAGCGTCAAGTATCGTCTCAAGCAATTCCGGACTGCCGTGATATGAGAATCCGAAATGTTTGATCTTTCCCTCTGCTTTTCTCTGCATGCACCAGTCAAAGCAGTCATACTTGACATACGTGTCATAATTCGATCCGTCTTCGATGGAATGCAGAAGATAAAAATCAAAATAGTCAACACCGGCCCTCTCTAACTGTTCATTAAAAAGCCTGGGGACATCAGCTGCACTTCTCATTTCCCATGCAGGCAGTTTCGTGGCAAGCATAAAACTCTCTCTGGGATATCTCTTCACCAGAGCCTCTCTGGCCGCCACCTCTGATTTTCCGCCATGGTATACATACGCCGTATCAAAATAATTCATTCCGGCCTTCATGTACTTATCCACCATGTTGCAGACCTGTTCATGATCTATGACTCCGTCCTTCTCCGGCAGGCGCATAAGTCCGAATCCCAGTTTGGGCATACTGCTAAGATCTATACTCATACCTGTAACCCTCCATTCGCTTCTTACATACTTGCTCTGTATATATCAAGCATGGCCTTCTCATCCAATACCTTTGCGGACCCCATTTCTCCGCCGACGCCTATCGCGCATTTCCTTGCCATGAGTGCAAGTTCTTCTTCCGTCGGCTCTACACCCAGTTCGCGAAGATTGGTGGGCATATCTATACTCCTGTAGAATTCTTCCATTGCCTCAATACCCGAAAGTGCGATCTCTTCATCACTGCCGTAGTCCTCGACCTCCATTACATTAAGAGCAAATCTCTTAAATCTCGGCAGACAGTTCTTATATACATATCTTGCCCAGCTTCCCCATACTGCTGCAAGTCCGGCTCCATGAGCCACGTCATACAAACCACCGAGTTCATGCTCAAGCTTATGGGTCATCCAGTCTCCGCCGTCATTACCGCATCCGGTAAGACCGTTATGTGCCAGGCTTCCAGCCCACATAACTTCCGCACGGGCATCATAGTCCTTGGGATCGTTCTTAAGTATGAGAGCATTCTTTTTTACCGTACGTAACAGACCCTCAGCCAGTGCATCGGTTATCTCCATGTTACCGCCGTTGGTAAAATATCTCTCCATGGTATGCATCATGATATCCGTACATCCGCAGGCTGTCTGATAATCCGGAAGAGTCATCGTAAGTTCGGGATTCATGATCGCGAACTTCGGACGGCAGTAATCGCTGCTGTATCCTCGCTTAACCAGGCCTTCCTCCTTAGTGATCACGGACGAATCACTCATCTCACTTCCAGTAGCCGCAAGGGTTAAGATGACTCCGATAGGGAGGCAGCCCTTGGCCTGTCTCTTATAATCATAGAAATCCCAAACATCTCCTTCATTGGCTACACCGTATCCCATAGCCTTGGCCGAATCGATTGCGCTTCCGCCGCCGACAGCAAGAAGGAAATCAACATTCTCTTTCTTACACAATTCTATTCCTTCATACACAAGGCCGAGATGAGGGTTGGGAACGGCTCCGCCCAAAGTCACATAACCTATCCCCGCTGCATCAAGAGTATCCGTTACGCGCTTAAGCAGCCCCGAACGGATGACACTTCCGCCGCCGTAATGAATGAGGACTTTGCTTCCTCCGAACTCTTTGATAAGATCGGCGACCTTGCTCTCAGTGTTTTTTCCGAACACCACCTTCGTAGGTGTGAAATAATTAAAATCAAACATCCCAATTCTCCTTTCTTTCCTTAACCCAGAACAACTGTCTGCTCATTATCATCAACAAACTCAGCTTCCGTTTCCGTATCGTTTAAGACGATCCGATAATCTCCTTTAAATGCATCGATCTCTGCATATCCATCTGCATCGGTCTTAACCGTCGTATCCGTCCACCATTCCTCCTTTATGAGCTTTTTCAGCATTTCATAAGAAGGCTTCCTGGAATTATCCTTCCGTACAAAACCACTTGGAGCATTAAGCCATGCACCGTCTCTGAAATCCCAGGTTGTGATCGCTTCAACCAGCGGATGCGCAAAGAGGATCCTGTACATCTCCTCGACCTCTTTGGCCTGCCTTGCTTCTCCCTCAGGTGTTGATGGCCATTCATCTACCTGCCAGTCGTTAAGATCCACGATGTGACCCGGCATGATCTCACCGGATATCAGAGTATTCTCCGTAAAGTGGATCGGAAGACCGAAATGAGAATACCTGTCCAGTACTTCTTCAAGTTTTTCTCTGCCCCAATAGCCCTGATGCTGATGAGACTGGATCCCTATCGCACTAATCGGAACACCGGCATTAAGACAACCGTCTATCAGGATCTCGTAATTGATCGATGTATTGAAATCATTTATCAGCAATGTCGCTTCCGGATTACACTCATGCGCCTTATCAAAGACCTCCTTTACGAGTCCAACACGGCCTTTTTCCTTACATATGCGCGTGATGGCATTGTCATATTTATCAAATATCGGCATGATAACAACTTCGTTGATGACATCCCAGATATCTATCACACCTTTAAAGCCAGTTACTTCCCTGTCGATGCGCTCAAGCTGCTTCTCCATTATGACCGCATTGTCATATTTCATCAGCCAGTCTGCACATGCCGTATGCCAGCATAAAGGATGACCTTTGACCTTCACACCTTTATCCTTAAGATACTGCGCGGTCTTTAACAGTTTTTCTTTTTCCGGTTTTCCTTCTTCGGTCTCATAATTGCCCCAATAAAAAGGAAGGGTGGCATAATTGAATACATCCAGCCAACTGTCTGTAAGCTGTTTATATTCGTCTTCACCCTCCATCACATACTTGATGAAATCAAAGCCGCCGCATCCGAATAAAAATGCATGCTCTGTCTGCTTAATACCAATGTTACAGCCTGACAGTGCATTCCCTGCCCCGTCCGTGAACCTTACACGTTTTTTTACTTTTTTGCTGTTGTACTCCATAATCCTCCGTCTTTCATGACCACGATCAGTATATATGCGATCGTGATCCCGTATCAATCATATTTAACCTGTCTGCTTTAGGATACAAAATCTGCTGCTTACTCTCTCATCATTATTCGATATATCTTATATCATTTTTTGATATCATACATAAACATGCTGATTCACTTGATACGGCATATCTGTCTGGTCATCCTGCCGGCGTTTTTTTCTCCTGATACGATTCAGATGTCTCTCAAAATCTCCGTTCTTTAACAGTTCGGCCAGAACGAACTGGTCATAAACCGGAACAGTGCAGGAATAGAACCCGAGTTTTTCATTAAAGGCTTCCTCAAGAGAAGGCGGAAGGATCATGTATCCTATTCTCATAGAGGGAGCAAGCGTACGTGAAAAGGTATTCAGATAGATCACTTTGACTTCCGGATCCATGGAAAAAAGCGGTTCCTCAATCTTTTTTGATACCGTCAGTTCCGAATCGTAATTGTCTTCTATCAGTATTCCATCCCTGTTCCTTGCCCATCTTAAGTATTCCAGTTTTTTTGATATATCCGCAGTGGCTCCGGAAGGGTAACTGTTAAAAGGGGTAACATGCAGTATCTTGGCCTTTGTCCGTTCCAGTTCCTTTGCGGCTATCCCATCAGGCTTTAACTCAAGCGGGTCGCACTTTATGCCCATAGCCTCATATACTTCCCTGATCTTCTCATAGGACGGTTTCTCGATCGCGATGATCCGGTCAGTATCAAGCAGCTGCGCAATAAGTCCATACAGATACTCGGCACCGGATCCTATGATCACCTGAGATGGCCTTACAGATATCCCTCTGCTCCTTGCCAGATAATGACATATCTCTTCTCTTAAGCCCGGATCGCCATGATTGTCTGACTTGACGAGTATCTTCTCGCCATAATCCGCCAGTACCTTTCTCATTGTTTTGGCAAGGACCGAAAACGGAAACTCTCCTATCGTCTGAGGAGCACTTTCCCTGGGGGGCATCACTCTCTCTGTCTTCCCCGCTTCTCCGAGAAAATCTTCGTCTCTGTATATCACAAAGGAGCCGCTTCTTTCCCTGTTTTGAACGTATCCTTCCTCATTAAGGAGCGTGATCGCGTGTTCAGCAGTGATAACGCTCACACCGGTCTCCTCTGAGATGGTTCGCTTGGACGGCAGCCGGGTTCCGTACGGATAAACTCCGGTCACGATGTCATGCACAAAATGCCGGTACAACTGGATATATGCAGGTGTCTGGTCTGTTTTATCGATTTGATAGTTCATCTGGTTATATCATTTTCTCCTAAACTGGTTATTTTATATGTCCAGTTTTATGATAAACTGTCAATCAAAAGTTGTCAAAGGAGAGTAACCATGACCAAAACAAGAAACATTCCGGCTATAAGAATAACAACCGCAGCCGTATTCATGGCTTTAAACATAATCATGTCTTCATTCGGAATACCGGTTCCCGGCGGACATCTCTATCTGTGCGATGCAGTGATCTGTCTTGCGGCAATACTTCTTAATCCCATAGAGGCATTTGCGGTCGGCGGTCTCGGTTCATTTATCGGTGATATGCTGTTCTACCCGCTGCCCATGTTTGTTTCACTTGCAACGCACGGCTTACAGGCTGTAGTGATCTCAATGATATCGCACAAGACACTTAAGGATCATCCCAAGCTTGCCTCAGGTATAGGTGTCTCTGTCGGAGCGGTCATTATGGTCGTCGGTTATACTCTTGGAAAAATATTTGTATACAGCACCTTGGAATATGCGATCATCAAGCTTCCTTACGAGATCGCACAGGGCGCTCTCGGTGCTGTCCTCGGTATGATACTGTGTTGGAAATGCGGACTGAATAAACTGTTCTTAAGGATCACCAAAGAATACGGATCTCAGTAGACTGATCTAACTGCATTTATGACATCTGTGTCAGATCCTTTACTATCTCTCCGGCTATCATGAGTCCTGCAACTGCCGGCACGAATGCAGTGCTTCCGGGTGTGGACCTGCGTCCCGTATGCTCACCCTCATCCTGTAAAGACTCCGTCGGATCATGCAGCAAGCCGCTCTCTGTTTTCCCCGTCATGTGCTGCGTCTCACTCATCGGCACTATGGGCGGCTCATCGGAATATACTACCTTAAGGCTGTCAACACCTCTCTTCTTAAGTTCTCTGCGCATAACTCTTGCAAGCGGACAGATCTCTGTATCATAAATATCTGCCACCTTGAATCTTCCGGGATCCAACTTATTGCCGGCACCCATGGCGCTTATTACAGGAACGCCTGCTTCTTTTGCACGAAGGATCAACTCGATCTTAGCCGTGACCGTGTCGACTGCGTCGACCACGTAATCATATTCATGAAACGGAAAATCATCGGCATTCTCAGGAAGAAAAAAACATCTGTGTATCTCAATCTTCACATCCGGATTGATCTCAAGCATCCTGTCTTTCATGACATCAACTTTATATTTCCCAATGGTCTTTGTTGTTGCGATTATCTGACGGTTCAGATTAGTAAGACACACTTTGTCATCATCTGTCAGATCGAACGCACCTATACCGCTTCGTACAAGCGCTTCGCAGACATAACCGCCCACACCGCCTATGCCGAATACCGCCACTCTCTTATTGTGTAATGTTTCCATAGCCTCAGACCCGAGCAAAAGCTCTGTCCTGGAAAACTGATCAAGCATCTTAAGTCCCTTCTGAGATCATCCTGCTATTCTGCAGCACCGGATCCCACCTTATGATAAGCGATTTCTAACAAGCCTATGTTCAATATGGCAAATATCAGAAGATATAACGGCATGATCCCAATCCCAAGATTCTGCTGTAACAAACCGAACACCATCGGCATAAAAGTACTTCCGACATAAGCCGAAGCCATTTGCAATCCTATAACGGATGCAGCATATTGTTTACCGAAATTGACCGGAGCCATATGCTGGATCGACGGATATACCGGCCCCATACCGGTACCGATGATCACAAAACCTGCCGCGGCGACCATATAATGCGAAGCCGGTAAGAACACCAGTAGTATACCTATCAATTCTACGATGATCCCTATCCTTATAAGCAGTCTGTCGCCGAGTCTGTCAGATGTGAATCCCGATATGATCCTGCCGATCATTAGTCCGCCAAAAATAAGAGAACCGAAAGAAGCAATAAGGCCATCGCTTAATCCTTCTTTGGTTCCCGCAAAATAACTCGGTGTCCACAAAAAACATGTTGCCTCTCCTGCGCAGTATGAATAAAAAGCAATAAGGGTCAGTATGACACCGGGAACTCTAAGCGCCTCTCTTATTCCCGCGCTGTTCTTCATCTCCTCTTCGTCACTTGCCTTATCATTCTTTCTCCACAGGGGCAGAGAAATAATACATATCAAAAGGATACCGGTCTGCAAAAACGCAGTCCATCTGTATCCCTCATTCCATCTGGCATGTTTCAGTGCAAGCGCCATAATATACGGACTTATCACGGCACCTACTCCATAAAAGCAATGAAGGAAGCTCATGACAGAACCCGAATAATGATTGGCCACATAAAGGTTGACTGCTGCATCTATAGAACCGGCTCCTAGTCCGAAAGGGATCGCAAATAAAAAAAGCATCCAATATGAACCGGAAACAGAAAAGCCCAAAAGGCCAAGCACCGTCATGAACACGGATACGATCACGATCCATTCGGTCCGAAATCTTTTTATGATCTTCGGACTGAACAGGCCTGATATGATCGTCATAAAACATATGGTCATTGACACATATCCCGCATAAGATGACGGGACATCAAATGCCACCTGCATCTTCGGCCAACCGGATCCCAACAGTGAATCCGGAAGTCCAAGGCTGATGAATATCAAATATATAACTGCCAGTAATAGCGAACCCAAACGCCTGCTCCTTTTGATATATGTCCATTCTTATTTTTGATGCGATGACATCATTATATCACAAGAACGTTTGAAAAACTTATATCCTGATCGTCCAAGCACCAATACGGCAACAATGAGCAATACCGTCTCTACAGCGATCGGTAACCATGGTGACAGAGTCAGGCCTGCTATCAGATAACCCACGGCACATATTATGGCAACAAGTGTCGCATATGGCAGCTGCGTCTCCACATGGCGTATATGCTTACACTCGGCTCCCGTTGAGGCCAGAATGGTCGTATCCGATATGGGAGAGCAATGATCTCCGTATACCGATCCTGCAAGCGTTGCGCCCAAAGTAGGTATCAGATAGATACCTGCTCCACTCGCTTCACAGATCATGGTAACGATCGGAATCAGCATTCCGAATGTACCCCATGAAGTACCCATGGAAAAACTCATTAATGCCGCGATCACAAAGATAAGTACCGGTAAAAGGAATAAGGGCAACTCAGATGATTCAACAAAGCCGGAGATAAATACCCCCGTTCCGATCAACTGCCTGCATACACCTCCCAGGCTCCATGAAAGGATCAATATGAGCATGGGCGGAACTATACTTCCTATCCCGCTGACTATTGTCTCTATAAACTCTTTTGGCTTCATGATACGTCGCGGCAGGTAAAGTATAAGCGCCATTATAAGACCTGCAAAAGCTCCAAGCGCAAGACCTGCTGTCGGATTATAACCTATCGCTTCCGAAAAACTCACTCCACTGAAGAATCCGCCTACATAAGCCATTCCGAAGATCGCACAGATAACCAGTGTGATGATCGGCAATACAAGATCGATCACATGTCCATTCTTATCTTCCGATATATTATCTGCTTCCTCCCTGTCCTCAGCTGACAGAGCATCTTCCTCTGCCTTCTTCATCGGACCGAAATCCCTTCCGGTGATACTTATGATGATGACCATAAGTATCGTCAATAAAGCATAAAAATTATAGGGGATCGTCGAAAGAAATGTATTAAAACCATTTGATTCACTGACTTCACTTGCTACAGCAACAGCCCAGCTTGATACAGGTGCTATGATACATACCGGAGCTGCTGTGGCATCTATGATATAGGCCAGTTTTTCTCTTGAGACCTTAAGTCTGTCCGTTATGGGGCGCATGACTGTTCCGACTGTCAAACAGTTAAAGCCGTCATCTATGAATACCAATACTCCCAACAGGGATGTGAACAACAGCGCCGACCTTTTACTCTTAAGCCTTTTGCCTGCCCATCTTCCGTAAGCAACGCTTCCTCCTGATCGTGACACAAGCATCACTACCGCCCACAGAAGCGCAAGAAAGATTATCATATAAGAATTATCCGATATCTTTGCGCTCATCATATCAAAGGTCATTGCGACCGCCGACAAAAAAGATCCGTCCCCGCATGCGGCATAGATGAACATTCCGGATAAAATGCCTATGAATAACGACGAATAAACTTCTTTGGTTATGAGTGCTAATGTTATCGCTATTATCGGCGGCAAAAGCGAAAGCCATCCTGTCTCGATCATTACAAAATCCATTTTCTCCTCCAGCACCTTGTCAGATCATTCTACGGCATAAAGCATAAGAATTCTCCTCATCATCTGACATATATAATATCATTTTTTGATATCCGATTTCTTTCGATTCCAGGAAATCCCGGATCCTCTTATATCGCTCACAGACTGCCTGATAGGCCTTATCAGGGATCCAGCTTCCGTTATGATGATGCAATGTATAGCTTAGTTCCGTGCTATAAATGATCCCTGTGTCAAAGCTTTTACCGGTCAGCGTTTCAAACGGATATATCGTAATGTCTTCCACAAACTGGAAGCCTCCGTTTTTCTTAAGACCATGCTTATCAATGACCTCTGTATAGCGCACAGGGCAAGTTGACGTGTCCCATGTACCATCCGCTCTGAGATATGGTCTGTTCTCATAACTCTCGCAGATCTCCCGCATGATCGGATGTCCTGGTACCGCTCCCATCCCGGAACCGCATTCGATACGATCTAAGGACTCAAAGCTCATATAGGCGTCGTTATACAACAGGTCATCGATGGGACGAAGCATCTCTACATCCAGATCCATATATATGCCGCCGTATCTGTACAACAGGTCTGCCCTTGCATAATCTGATGCGAAAGACCAGTTCTTATGCGCAATGGCCTGTTCATAAAACAGGCAATGATCCGGCTTATAACTCTCAAGATCCCAGATCTTTATCTCATAGTCAGGCGCATATTTTTTCCATGATTCCAGGCATCTCCTGTACAGTTCAGGCAACGGTTCCCCTGAAAACCATATCCCGTGGATGATCTTCGGAATCATTTGTGTATCATGCTTACGATAATTCCGGGGTGGCTTGGGGGCCGCTAACAGCAGCATATCCTCATACAAAGATTCAAGATAAATGGATGGAACGGCTTCGATCTCGGCAAGTCTTTCATCCGACCGTATCTGATTAAGCACTTCCTCGTAACCGGTGACTGCGATAAGGATAAATGTGCTCTCGTTGTTCATCCCGGACAGGCTGTCCTTACTGATCTTCTCATAGCGCTGTCCCCCGACCAGAGTATCCGTCGTCCCCGGAACATCCACAAAGCCCTTAAGATTATAGATCAGACCGCTTCTACATAAAAAGGGGTAGGTGATATTTCGAAAATGTTTCCCACTACCCCAGCTGATGATCTCTTTTGTTTTAAGTTCCTCGAAGTATTCAGTGATCGTCATTAAGTGATTTCAATCTTTGTTTATCCTCATACATCTCTTTATCAGCCCGGTCAAATATATCCGCAACAAGGCTGTCACT
>JAEEGL013624256.1_pt1 | contig 13746 bp, 6 predicted proteins | sample 9134231 | NCBI WGS metagenome assembly JAEEGL01 (sample SAMN16246548, study PRJNA631951) | gut metagenome | biome: gut microbiome; feature: rumen; material: fiber-attached | host: Bos | place: Iran: Karaj | collected 2018-10 | reverse complement strand
TTTATAAATAACGAATATATTAATTGATTTTTATTTTTAATAATAATAAAAAAATAAAGTAATTAAAATTATATATAAATAAGTTACTTTATGAAATAATTTTTATTACAATTAATTTAAATTTTATTTATTATATATTATTAAAAATTATATTAAAATAAATTAATTATTATTTTATATTTAATATATAAATAAAATTTTAATATGAAATCACGTAATAATAATTCTAAAAGTATAAACAATAATAATTTTTTAAAAAAAACAATATTAAATTCAATTTCGCCTAAAAATGAAGATTTATATATTTCTTATAAAAAAAGGAAAAAAAATAATACTATTTATTCTTTGGATTTTGGTTATTTACCTATTATTAAAAATAAAACTGAAAAAAATTTCAATTTTATAAATAATTATAGTAATACTAAATATAATAATAATAATATTCCTTCTTTAAATTTTAATAATATTTTTTATTCTCCTCAAAAAGATATTTTTAAAAATAATAAAATATTAACTGAGAGAAATGAATTAAATAATAATAAAAAGAAAAAAATTAAAAAAAAGAATTTTTTATTGAGTATTAAATATTTAGAATTTTTAAAAGAATTTAATTTATCAGAAAATGAATTAAAAAATTTTGAAAATGATTTTTTGTCTATTAATAAAAATAATGAAAATAATAATAATCCAATTGATGAAATTAGTCAAACAAATTCAAAAAATTTACAAGAATTTCTTAATTTAACTAAATTAGAACAAAATAGATTAACATTAGAATTTTTAGATAATATTCCAAATATGAAATTAAATGAAATAGCAGGAAATATTGTTAAAACAATTAATAATAATAATAATAATGTAAAAGAAAAAAATAATTTTTTTCATAATAATTTAATAATACATAATATTTATTTTACTTTAATTGTTAATAATATTTTTCATAAAATTGAAATTGTTAATGAATTTAATCAAAAAATTGAAGAAAAATATGTTATGAATTTATTAGAAAATGAAATTAATAAATTTAAAAAAATTTTAAAATCAAATTTAAAAAGACAAATTTTAAAACAAAAATTGAATGAAATAAATAGTAATTTTTATATTACAAATAATAATAATATTAATTTACTTAAAACTTTATCTTCAAATAATTCTACATTATATCATAGTTCTAATTATGATGAATATTCAGAATTTAATAATTTTAACAATAATAAAATATTAAAAAGTAATAATGAAAATTTAATTAATGATTATTATTATACTAATAATAATGATACAAATATTGATGAAAAAGAAATTAATGATTTAATTAATTATTATAAAAATAATAATGATAATAATAATAATTTAAATTTTGAGAATGATGTTATAAATATTAATAAATTATTTAATAATAATATACAAAATGAAAACAATATTAATGAAGAAAGAAAAAATAAAAGTACTTTACAAAATTTAATCATGGATAAAATTATTAAAAATAAGCGATTAGCAGGAAAAATAAAAAATTTTGCAATATTTAATTTAATAAATAAAAATAATAATATTAATAATAATATTAATAATAATATTAATAATAATATCAATAATAATATTGATAATAATATTAATAATAATATTAATAATAATATAAATAATAATAGATTTGAAATTGATAAGAATAATAATAATAATAATAATATTAATAATATTTTTTCTAATAATCTTCTTAATAATAATATGAATAACATAAATAATAATAAAAATATTCAAGTTCCAAATATTAATAAAATTTATAATAGTGGTTCAAAAAATGGAATTATATTAAGTAATGGATCTTTAACTGAAAGAAAAACTGAGAGAGATTCTAATAATATATCAAATATGTTTTCATCACCTATATCAAAAAGAGATGATAATGATTATAATTATAATAATATAGGTGGTAGTTTAAATTATTATGATAATTCTTATAATAAAAATGTTAACAATAATTTAATTTATGAAAATAAAAGTAATATTAATAATAAAAATTTTGCTAATGAAAGCAACAGCATGAGTAATGTTAATACTAATTATAATTCAAAAGAGGTATTTAATAAATTAAATTTTAATAAAAATTATTCAAATTATTCTTCAAATAATAATCTAACAGAGAGAGAAAAATTAAATAATAATAATTTTAGTATTAATAATAGTAATATAATTAATAATAATATAAGCAATAATTATAACTCAATAAAAAATGAAAAAACAAATTATAATAAAGTTATAAAGGAAACAGATGAAGATATAAATAATAAAATTAATAGTTATTCAAATAATCAAAATAAAATACAATTAAATAATAATAATTATATAACTAATTCAAATAGAAGTAGAAATTTAGAAAATGTTATAAATGAAGAAAAATCTTTTAATAATTATAATAATAAAAATATAAATAACTCAATTAATATCAATAATAATAATAATACTAATAATAATATATATAATACAATTTCAACAAGTAGTAAAAAAACAGTAAGTTTTAATAAAGATACAATTGAACAATCAAATAAAAACAAATCAAACGATTCTTCTTTTGACATAGAAAATGATTTTATGAATGCATTAAATACTTCAATTCAAAATAAAAATATTAATAATATAAACATTATTCAAAAAAATAATGAAATTTCTAATATTCGAGAATATAAAGATGAAAAGGGAAATACATATTTAGAAAAAAATGGAGAAATTTATAAAGTGATTGAAACAGAAGAAGAAATTGAAGAAGAAATAAAAGATGAAGATGGTCATGTAAAAAAGATTAAAAAGAAAATTAAAAAAAATAAATATAATAAATTATCAGTTGAAGAAATTGATAATTTAACTAATAACAATGAATTTAATTTAAAAGAAACAGAACGTTCTCAAAATAAAAGAAAAAAAACAAAAAGAAGAACTCATATTTCTCAAAATAGCAATTATGAAAGTAAAGATAATAGAGATGAGGATAATATAAAAAGAAATAATTTTAAAAGAAAATCTAATAAAAAAAAATCAACTAAAATTAAAACACATAAAAATAATAATCATGTAGATAACAATAATAATGAAGAAATAAATAATATAAATAATAATGAAAATAATAATGATAATAGTAGTAATAATGAATCTATTGATTCTTTTCCAGAATTTGATAATCCAATTGATCGCTTAAAATATTTAAGAGAGCGTCAAAAAGAAATTGAGGAAGAATTAAAAAGAGAAGAAGAAAAAAAAATTAAAGATGAAAATGAAAGACTTAATCAAGAAAGAGTCAAAGCATATTTATCAGCTAAACAAAAAAATCAATTAAATTCTTCAAAAAATCAAAATAATCAAAATAATGATTTATTATATCAATTAATGATGAGAAACAATCCTAATTTTTTTAATAAAAATCAATATGAAAAAGAAATGTATAAAAAATATAATATTAAAAATGATTCAAATAAAAAATCAGTTTTTGATTATTTTAACAAAAATATTAATAATAATAATGACAATAATAATAACAATAATAGTATAAAAATGGGAATGGGAAGTTATTACGATAATAAAAAAAAATTAAAATATGATAATTCATATTTATTTAAAAATAATTATAATGATAATAATAATAATAATAATATTCGTCAAGAAGTTCTTGATATTTTAAATAATAATACAAATAATTCAACAAATAATAACAATAATAATGATAATAATATTGATAATTATCCTAAAAAAAGAAATAAATTTTCAAAAAAAAAGAAAAAATTTACAAAACGTAAAGCAAAAAAACAAATTGAAAATAATTTTATTAAAAATATTTCTTCAAGTGAATCTCAATCAGAAGATGAAGCTTTAAAAAAGAAACAAAAAGAAAAAGAAGAAGAAGAAAAAGAAAAAAATAGAAATTTTAATTATAATGAAATGCTTAGAAATTTTTTTAATAAAATTGAAGAATTAAAAAAATCAAATGAACAAAATTCAGCTGAAATTGAATTAGAAATAGAAAAATTAATCGATAAACATGTTGAAAATTCTGATTTTGGAAAAATTAAAATAATTGAAAATCGTTTGAATAATTTTAAAATGAATTTAGAAAGTAATAGAAAAATTCATAAAAATTATTATAATATTTTAAGTAAAGGATTAATGTTTAAATCTCCATTTAAATTTGTAAAGAAAAAAGAAGATGCCTATCAAAAAGAAAAAATATTTAAAGATGAAGAAATTAATTTATATACAATTGAATAATTAATATTTTTTTTAATAATACATTTTATATAAATAATATAAGATTATTATATAAAACATTTAATTTATTTATAATTATAAAAATTTTTAATAATAATCATCATCTTCCATTGAATTATATTCTTCTTCTTCATCTTCATTATAAACATTAATATCTTCATCTTGTAAACAATTTCTTTCTTTTATATATCTTTTTTTTTCTAAATTTATTAATTCTTCTTTTCTTTTTTGTTCATTTCTTTTATTTATTAATATATTTATTTTTTTATGTTTTTTTGTTTCTGGATAAAAAATAAAATTTTTATCTTTTTTATTTTTTTTATAATAGTGTACTAAATTATTTATACAATTTTTAATTTGAATTATAAAAAATGAAAAATTATTTAAATTTAAAATTGAATAAGCAATATGAAATATTATTTCACAAAATTCAAAATATATTAATTCAGTTGATAATAATAATTTATATTTTATATTTATTTTATTTTTATCAAAAGTATTAATTGTATTATTAATAGTATTATTAATAGTTTTATTATTATTATTATTAACATTATTATTGTTGCTTTCAGTAGGAACATTTTTTATTAAAAAAGATTCTTTCATTTGTAATAAACTTAATTTTGATTTATTAATTGGATTAATTTTTGGCATATAAATTTTTTTAGGAATATTTAATATAAATTCACAAAATTTACTTTTTTTATTCTGAATTTCTTTTAAATCTTTTAAATCTTTTGAAATTTTATTTTTTGGAAAATTTAAATTTTTTATAACTGTTTTATATAAAAATTCATAAGTAATTGATTTATCATTGATTTCATTAATTTTATTTTTAATAGGATAAATAGAATATAATTTATTAAATAATCTTAAAAGAATTACTTCATATTCTTTTAAAAATAATTTGAATTTATTTTTCATTATTAATTCATTATTATTATTGTTATTATTATTATTGTTATTATTACTCATATTACTTAAATCTAATCGAGATTTTGAACTTCTTTTATTTAATCTATTAATTTTCATTAATGTTTTAGCTTGAATCAAAATGTTTCGAAGATTTGAAATAAAATTATTTTTATTATTTTCATTTTTATTATTATCAAAAATATTACTATTTAATATGCTACTTGTATTAATAAGATTATCTTTAATATTTATATCATTAATATAACAAAAAAAAGCAATACGAATAAAAACTTCATAAAAATCTTTGTAATGAATAATATTATGAATGTTATGAATATCAATATTATAGAAATTATTATTATTATCATTTATATCAACATCTTTAAAATTTATATAATCTTTGTATTTATAAATAAAATTTTTTTTCATTGAATTAAATTTATTATAAAAATAATTATAAATATTATCTTCATTATTTTCATTTAATAATATATATTCTTCTGGAACTATTAATAAATCAACATAATTTTTATTTGAATAATTAAAATATATTCTATTAAAATCAGCCATTGTAAATGTTGTATTATTTAATAATGCTATTTTATCTCTTAGAAATAACCATAAATCTTTTATTTCAATACAATATGTTATATTTTCTGTATCTATTATTTTTAAATCATTAATATTTTTTATATCATATGAATTATTATTATTATTTTTATCATTATTATTATTATTAATATTATCTTTATCTTTATTATTATTATTATTATTATTATCTTTATCATTATTATTATCAGTATTATTATCAGTATTATTATCGGTATTATTATTATTTAATTTTTTAATTTGATTTTCTAATATCATTTTAGATTTAATTTCTTCTTTATTATTGGTATTATTATTATTATTTTTATTTATATTATTTAAATTATTTAAATTATTATTCATATTATTATTTATACTTGTGTTAGTTTTAGTTATTTGTTGAATAGTTGAATAACAACTAGCATTAAAATCATCTTTATAATTATTTAATATTTGTTTATAATAATAATTAAATTCACTTAAATTTTGTAATAATAATTTATCAATTTGTTTTAAATAATTTTTTATTTCAGAACAATAAAATATTAAATCATTTATATTAATAAAAACTTTTATTTCTTCTTGATTTAAATAAATTAATTTTTGATTTTCAGTTAAAATATTATTTCCAATTATAATAAAATTATCTTTATTATTATCATTGTTAGTATGAATAATATTAGTATTTAATTTATTATCTTTTCTAAATGAATTTAAATTTAAATTTATTGTTTTTAACCTCACTTTATTACTTCTTTCTGTATTAAGATTATTATTATTAGTATTATTATTAGTATTAATATTAGTATTAGTATTATTATTACTATTATTATTAGTATTATTATTAGTATTATTATCATTAATATTATTATTATTATTATTATTCGATTTATTACTATTTATTGTTAAATCAATATTAGAGTTAATTGAAACTGTTTTTACTTCTCTTTTTTCTACAAATATACTATTTTTATTAATAAACATATCATCATTATAATTTATTTCTTTTTCTATCATATCATTTTCAAATATTCCATATTTTAATTTTCTATCATATAAATAAAACACACCAAAACCTTTTTTTTTATTATCTTCCCAAAAACCTTTATATATACAACCATTACTATAATAAAACACTCCAAAACCATTTCTTTTTCCATTTTTAAATTCACCTACATATCTATTTAAAAAAACACTATTTTTACTAGTAATATTATTAATATTATTATTTTCATCATTATTATTATTATTATTAATATTATAATATAAATGCACCCCTATTCCATTGGGTAAATTATCCTTCCATTGTCCAGAATATTTTTCACATTCTTTTAACCATATAATAAAACCATTTCCATTTATTTTATTATTAATAAAATGACCTTTATAAATATTACCATTTTTTTTCCATTTAATTATACCTTTTCCATTTATAATATTATTTTTAAATTCACCTTCATAAACCATATTTTCTTTTATTAATTTTCCATAACCTTCTTTAATTCCATTTTTCCATTCACCTTCATAAAATATATTTTTTTCTTTATTATTATAAATTCCTTTTCCATTTCGCAAACCATTTTTTACTTCACCTGTATAAGTTGAACCATTTTGAAAAAAATACATTCCTTTACCTTCAATAACATTATTATGAATTGATCCTTTGTAAATTGTTCCATCATTAAATTTTATTGTTGAAGGATATTCTTCTTCAATAAGATTATTATTATTAAAATTACTATTTTTTCTTATTAATTTAATTTTATTATTGCTTTTGTTTTTACTTTTATTATTAGAAATCATTGAATTATTTTTTTCTAATAAAGATAAATTAGATTTATTAAGTTTTTTTGATTTTTCTGATGAACGAGGATTTTTACTTTTTATTGGAGATTTCATTATTCTACTATCAAGTATACCATATTTAATATTTCCTATATAATTTATATTATTGAAATTTGCTTCTCCTATTCCATTTAAAGTTTCATAAAATAATTCACTATTAGGTTCGTTGATTATTACTTTGTCAATATTTGAATTTTTTAATATTGTTTGAAATAAAAAAGAATTTGGAATAAAATTATATTTTTTTGTGAGTTTTATATTTGTTAAAGATTCTCTTTTATTATTTATATATGAATAGTTTTTATTATTATTGTTTTTATTTTTATTATTTAAATTTTCATCTTTCATAATAAAATTTTATAATAAAATAAAATATTTAAAAATTATTTTAAGTTTAAATAATATAATATTAATATTTTATTATTATTTTCATAAAAGGAAACAAAATTATATTATAAAAAATATCATAAATTTTATCTTTATTTTTTATTTGTATTATATTCTTCTTCTTTTTCTTCTTGTAATTGTGAATCTTGCAATTGTAAATTTTTCAAAATACTTTTTTTATCACTTTCTTGAATAAATCCACTGGCAATAATTTCTTCAACAATATAATATGCTTTATGATAATTAAAAATAATATCTAATTCACAAACTGAGCCAAAATATCTATCTAAACATTCAACAAAATGATGTATTAATTCCAATATTATTAATTCATTATCATCTTTATCTACTAATGTTATAAAATATAAAGATGCATATCTCTTATATACTATTTTATATTCTCCCCATTCTAAAAAATTACATAAACGTGATGAACGACCTATTACTGTTACTGCTATATCTCTCATGTATTTTATACGATCTTGAATACCTGAACATTCATACCATTTAATTAAACGAATTTTACCTTGACGATTTATTAACATTATGCAATGAATCATTTTGTTTTAATTTAAGAATAATAATTTATAAAAAATATTTAATAATTTAAATTTTTAATTTATTTATAAATAATTGAAATTATATGAAATATTGAATATTTATAATAAATAATATTAATAATTATATTTTATCTATTTATTAATATTTCTATTAATATTGTTCAAACAATTATTATATAATCCATTAAAAATAAAATTAATTTTATATTTGATATTATTTAGTTTATTTTCCAAAATTTTATCTTTATAAAATATTTTTTTATTATTCATTGATAGATTTGTGTTAATAAGTTTTATTGAATTTTTTTTAATGTTTCTTGCACTTCTTGTCGAACTTTTTCTTTTTAATAATAAATTTTTATTATTATTAGTTGTACTTTCAATACTATATTTTTGAGGAGAATTATCAATAGTTGTTAATAAATTAGAGTTTGATATATTTATTATAATATTTTTCTTTTCTTTAACAGAAAAATTATTTAATTTATTATTAATTTTTATTTGATTAATATTTTTTAATTGATTATTAAATTTTATTTTTGTTTGTAAAAAATTTGGGACTGGAACATAAAATAAATTATTATTTGAAGATTTATTTTTATTTAAATTATTCTTAAATTTATTTAATTCATTTAATAAATTTTGATTTTCTAATTTAAATCTCTTTAATTCATTAATTAATTTATTATTAATTTGTTTTAATTCTAAATTTTCTTTTATATAATCTTCTATTGTTTTAATTTGTGTTTTTAATATATTTTTAATTTTATTATTTTCATTTTTATACTCATTCATTTTTGAGAAATTATTATATAAAGATAATTTTATTTTATTATTATAATATTCAAAATTTGTATTTTTATTTATATTAATATTTTTATCAGTATTATATATTAATTTTAATCTCGTTGATTTATTTCTATATAATATATTATTTTTAAACGTATTTTCCATTTATTATATAATATTAATAAAATTAAATTTAAATATTAATATTAAAAATAAAATACAATAAATAATAAAGAAAAAAATAGATTGATTAAAATATTTAAACTTTTTACTTTTTTTTATCAAAAAAATATAATCTTTTATTTTATTTTTATATTTAAATTGATATTAATTTTTATTCATTATTATATTATTATTAATTTTTTTTTTGAAATTTATTTATATTTTAATCTTTTTTATCAATATCAAATGCATCTAATTTTACAGATTTTTTTTCATTATCTGCTTTTTCACTTAAACTTTCATCATCTTTATCTTTTTCTATTTTTATTATATTTTCTTCATCATCTTCTTCTTTCTTAATACTATTTGTATTATTTTCTGAATCTAATTTTTGTTTATATTCTAAAAATATTTCAATAATCCATTCAGGATTTTCATATAAATTTTTAACATCTTCTAATGTCATTCTATTTAATAATTTCATAACATAAATTTCTTTAATATAATAATCTTTTATTTCATCATTTTCCATTTTTTTTAACTGTTTTTGTATACTATACCAAATATTTTCAAATGGAATTTCATTTTCATAAATAAATTCAATATTTTCATTATAAATATTATAATTTATAATATTATTATAATTAGAAATATTATTATTATTCAGCTCTTTATCATTTTCATTATCTTTATCATTATTATTATTAATATTATTTTGAATAAGTTCATTATTTTTTCCATTATTATTTTGATTAATATTAGCTATTAAGTCTAGATTTAAATTTTCAATACAAATTGGTTTTTCAACTAATTTTAAAATTGTTTTTCTTCTTAAATTTAAATTTTTAATTTTATTTAGAAAAATTAATTGTTCATAATCTAAACTTAATTTAAAATTTTCACTAAAAAAAATTGGTAAATTTCCATATTGTTTATAATTTGAAAATTTTGGTTGAGTTGCATTTAAAATATCAATTTGAAATTGATTTAATTTTGTAAATAAAATAAAAAATTTTTCAAAATCAGATTTAAAATATTTTATTTCCTTTAATTTTGATTTATCTTTTTTTAATTGATTATTGTTATTTTGATTTTGTTTTAACATTGAAGTTTCATTTAATATAAAATTATCTTTATTACTCGATTTTTTAATTGGTGTTTTAAAATTTAAATTAATGTTTTGACTTTGATTAATAAATAATTCACTTTTATTTTCATTTTTCATTCAGAAAAATTTTTAATTCAAAAATATATTTTCAATAAATTATTAAAAAATTAAATAAAATTATTTCCAAATAAAATTTAAATTAAAAATTTGTTATTATTTATTTTATATATTTTACTTAAAAAATTATATATAATTTAATATTATAAAATATACACGAATATATATAATATATTAATATTAATTATATATAAAATATAAAATTTTTAGTCATAAGGGCACTTAAATAAAATTTTACTAAAATTTATTTCAAAATCTGGTATATAAATTTCTTCATCTATTTCATTACTATTAAAATCCATATTATCGCTTGTTTCATAATTTTCTTGTAATTTTATACTTTCCATATTCAAAGTTGTAAAAATGTTTAAAAAATTTTTTATATGAAAAATAATATCTTGTTTGAAATTAAATTCATTATGAGTCATATGAGAAGGGCAAATTAATTTTGCAGGTGATTTACACTCATTAATTAAATCAATGGAATGTTGATAAGGAATTAAATTATCTTTTTTTCCATGAATAAATAAAATAGGACTTTTTACTTTTGATATATTTTCAAAATTATTAAATCTTTCTTTTATTAAACCTTTCAATATATAACCTAAACCAATTTTAGGAAATAAAGTTTTAACAAATTCTTTAATGCTCTTAAAAGGAGAAATTAATATTAAACTTAAAATTTTATGTTTTGTTGCTAAATAAACAACAGGTCCACATCCAACACATCTTCCCATTAAAATAATATTAGATTCTTCAATATTTGAAACTTCTGTTATAAATTTAAATATTATATCTGCATCTTTTAATAATTTTTCAGATGAACATCCATCTTTTGTTTTATATATTCCATAACCAGGAAATTCGACTATTAAAATATTTATATGTAAATTATTTGATATTTCATTACAAAATTTATAACATTCACCTATATCTTCACAATTACTATGATAATATATTAAAATTTTATTTGAAAAAATATTATTATTATTTTTTTTATTTAATTTATCTTTATTTAAATTTGTTTTTCCCTTGTCCAAAGGTTTAAGAAATATACATGGAATATATTCAATATTTTCATTAATTTTATTATCTTCTAATGAAGAATTAAATTTATTTTCAAATTCAAAAGTTATAGATGGTATTTTTTGAACTAATAAACTATTATTCTTTTTAAATATTAATTTTTCAGTTATATTAATATTATTTTCTAATCTATGGGGTGGTAAGTAATTACCGTTTTTTTTATCACTTGTAGAATAATTTTTTTTTATAATTTTCATATTTTCACAATATTTTAATATATCTTTATATGAATAATCTTTTTTTGGAATCCACATTAATTGACCAGGAAATGATTTTTCTGAATAAGATGATTTTGGAATTGGGAATACTAAATTATTGCATTCCATTTTGAATTTGTTTAATTTAATTATTTAAAATTTTATTTATTAATAATATTATTATAAAAATTTTAAAAAAATTATCATTATTTTTATTAAATTATATTATGGTTGATAATTTTAATAATTTTATAAATAATAACAATAATACAGATAATAAAAATAATAATAATAAAAATACAACAAAAAACTCATTAAAAAATAAAGATTTAATAATAAAATGGTATTTTAATTTTAATATAGAAGAAAGATTTAAAATTATTTCTATTACTAATTTAAATTTTTGTGAAATGATTAAGAAAATGTATTTAAAATATTTAACAAATCAAAAATCAAAATTTAGATTAAAATTCATAAAAGATTTAATAGATTTTCATGAAATTGATAGTTTTGAAATAAAATATAATAATGTTCCTCCTTCAAATGAACAAAAAATATGTGAAAAATTATTTTTAAAATCTTTAAAATTTTTTACTTTAAGAGATGAATTAGATACAATTTCAATTTCAAATGATTTATTAAATAATGAAAATTTGTTTGTATATTATTTTAATTTTTTTTCAAATAATAATTTTCTATCAAGTAATTTTAAAATAACTTATGAACAAAAATTAAAATTATATAAATCTGGTTATCCAAATTGGTTTGATATTAATAATTTTTATAGTATTTGTGAAATAATTTCAGCACATTTTGAAGTAATGTTAAATTTAAAATTTTATTTATATTCAAATAAAAATTTTTTAAAAAATATAAAAGAAGAAAATAAGCTAATTTCTGAATTTTTTGAAAAAAAAAATAGCATAGAAAATTATATAAATTCAAATAATATAAAAGATATATTTAATGATTTAAATTTATTAAGTATAATCAAAATAATATTAAATGATAAAAATATTAGAATAAAAAGTGATAAAAATAATGTTCGTCAATATTTTGTTGGATTTAATCAATATAAATTATATGAACCTCAAGAAGAAGAAGATCCTAATAATATTTACAATAAATATGAAGATATTTTTAAAGAAAATAAAAATTTTTTAATTGAAAAATTTATTTTTAATGGATTTGATAAATTAGATTCTATTAATTATTATATAGATAAAAAAATAATAGAAAGTTTATATAGTAAAACTAATGAAGAAAATATAAGAGAACTAATATTAGAATTTGAAAAAGAAAAAGTTTTAAATAATGAAAAAAATAAAAAAAAGAAAAAAAATAAAAAAAAGAAAAAAAATAAAGACGAAAATAATAAAGAAGAGAATATAAATGAAATAAATGAAAATAAAAATAATGAAAATAATTCAAATATTAATGAAAATGAAAATAATAAAAATAATAATAATTTAATTAATAATATTGAAAATGAAAAAACAAAAATAAATAATAATAATAATATTATTCAAGAAGAAAACAAAAACATTGAAAATAAAATAAATGATGATTTAAAAATAAATGAAGAACAATTAATAAATAATAAAAATAGTATTTTAAATGAAAATAATATTTCTGAAATTAAAAATTTAATTTCATTTTCTAATAATAATAATCAAAATAAAAAAAATTCTTCAAAAAAACGTTCATCAAGTTCAACACCAAAAAAAAAATATAAATTATC
>JAEEGL013221097.1_pt1 | contig 13746 bp, 13 predicted proteins | sample 9134231 | NCBI WGS metagenome assembly JAEEGL01 (sample SAMN16246548, study PRJNA631951) | gut metagenome | biome: gut microbiome; feature: rumen; material: fiber-attached | host: Bos | place: Iran: Karaj | collected 2018-10 | reverse complement strand
GCCCTGATAAAAAGTTAGTCATAAAACTAATCTTGACACCGTAAGCAAAGAGTATTCCGCAACCGACAATCTGACCTGCCAACTTTATTTTTGCCTTTAAATCTAATAAATCATCTAGAAAACCTATAATAAAAACAAAGGTTCCAGCAAGCATTACACCTAGTGTAGGTGAACTTTCAGACAAAAATGGCAATGCACCAACCATACTGCCAACATATATAGCAAGACCACCTATTCTAGGAATAGGTTTGGTATGAATCTTTCGTCCGCCGGGTCTGTCTACAAGACCTAGTTTTAAAGCAATACGGCGAACTAGCGGGACTAACATTAGCCCTGCCACCCAAGATATTAAAAATGGTAGTATAATCTTTTCCATCGCAGAGTGATTATATCATATTTCATATTTTGTGACCACAGAGCGAATATTTAAATTAGGAATTTCTATATTTAACATTAAAAGGAAACAAATATAATTTCATTTTCTTTCTATTATTTTATTAAACTTTGTTATATATATAACAATAATCTTCAGAATAAAAACAGAAAGCAATAAAAATGGACGGAACAACAGAAATAGCATTTAGACACCCAATAGCTGCAGCGATTATTTTTGCTATAACTTTTATACTTATTTCTTTCAGACGATTAAGCATTCTTCCTATCGGCCGACCTTCCAGTGCCTTATTAGGAACAGTTTTAATGGTAGCATTCGGAGTAGTAACTCCAAAAGAAGCTTATAATCTGGTAAATTGGGATACTATCTGTTTATTACTAGGCATGATGATCGTTGCAGAACATTTACGTTCAGCAGGGCTTTTTGAAAAAATAACCTCAAAGCTGGAAAGTTTCGATAAGCCCTTTGTTTTACTTGTAGTAGTCGCTTTCTCTGCTGCATTACTTTCCTCAATACTAGTAAACGACCCAGTCTGTGTTGTTTTCACCCCTCTGGTTTTACTTCTTTGTCACAAAAAACACTTGAACCCCCTGCCCTATCTAATAGTCCTGGCAACGAGCAGCAATATCGGCTCTAGTCTTACTTTAACCGGCAATCCTCAAAATATGATTATTGGGAATATTTCTAAGCTTGAATTTCTGCACTTTCTAAAGCTTATGCTTCTTCCATTTTTGGCAGCAATGGCTATTAATTTAGGTCTAGCTTGGCTTTTCTACAGAAATAAACTAAAGCTGGAAGCTGCACCTCTAGAAATTAAAAATGCAGATGCTTTGTATAATTACGAAGATGACCATCCCTTAAAAACAAGACGTTTAAGAATAGGTATTCTAGGCTTAGTAGTTACCTGTCTAGGTTTTATTACAGGCTGTTCAATGGCTTTTTCAGCATTAGCCGGCGCTGTTATAGTAATTACATTTCACAGAAAAGACCCTGGCGAAATATTGGCTAAGTTAGACTGGTCTCTGTTAATGTTCTTCTCTGCCCTATTCGTAGTAATAGGAGGCTTGCAAACAAGCGGTCTGGCAGCAGCTATAGCAAACTGGTCACTAAAACTTATTTCAGGTGAACTAACAAAACAAATCTGGGTATTTTCTGGCGTAACCTTGGTAGGCTCTAACCTGCTTTCAAACGTTCCATTCGTTTTACTGGCCTCTCATTCTGTTCCTTCGTTAAACAACCCAGAATTATTCTGGTGTTTGTTAGCTTATGTAAGTACAATAGCAGGGAATCTCACAATTTTCGGTTCAGTTGCAAACATGATTGTTGCAGAAACAGCAGGAGACAGATGTAAAATCTCATTTTGGGAATTTGCCAGATTCGGAATACCTTCTACACTAATTTGCATAGCTGTTGGAGTTCTGATTTTATCAGCTATTTTATAAGTAGTTTTTGTTTAGGCAAATAGGTTATAATAGAAATATGTCTAACACTAATGCCATAGAACAAAAATATAATATGATGACTCAAGGCTCCGTTGAGCGTCTGGTTTGTTCTTTATCTGTTCCAACAATAATGATTATGCTGATATCAGCCTTATACAATATGGCTGATACTTTTTTTGTCGGCCAAATAAAAGAAAATGGCACCAGTGCTACAGCGGCTATAGGCATTTCTTTTTCAATAATGGCTGTAATTCAATCTGTAGGTTTCTTCTTCGGGCAGGGCTCTGGCAATTATATATCTCGCCAGCTTGGAGCGAAAAATTACGATGAAGCCTCATTTATGGCAGCAACCGGTCTTGTTACATCTTTCATCTCTGGTCTTATCCTAGGCATAATCTGCCTTTGGAACATAGAATCTATTGTAGTTTTCCTGGGGGCAACCCCAACTATTGTTCCTCATGCATGCAAATATCTCAAATATATTTTTATTGCAATGCCTTTTATGACTGGTTCCTTAACTCTTAATAACCAACTCAGATTCCAAGGCAGTGCTGTTCATGGAATGATAGGCATAATGAGCGGAGCCATTCTTAATGTGATACTAGACCCTATTTTTATTTTCGTAATGAAATACGGTGTTGCTGGAGCAGGTCTGGCAACTTTAATAAGCCAGTGTTTCGGTTTCTTTTCTCTATATTTTGCTACCGCTGCCAGTGGGAATGTCAGAATATTTTTAAGAGACTTTTCGCCAAAATTACATAGATATATTGAAATATTCAAAGGTGGTTTTCCATCTTTATGCCGCCAGGGAATGGGTGGAATTGCAATGCTCTGCCTGAATAAAGAAGTTGGGCAATACGGCGACGCTGCTCTTGCAGGAATGGCTATTGCGACTCGCTCTGCCATGATTTCATACTCTGTTTTAATCGGGTTCGGACAAGGATTTCAGCCTGTATGCGGTTTTAACTATGGTGCAAAGCTCTATGATAGAGTAAAAAAAGCATTCTGGTTCCTGGTAAAAATAGGCTCTGCAATAATGACATTAAACTGCATAATAGCTTTTATATGGGCTCCTCAAATAGTAGCCTTCTTTAGAGCAGACGACCCTGAAGTAATTAGGCTTGGCTCATTGGCACTCAGAGCACAATGTATGGCTTTTCCAATTGTAAGTTGGTTCACTTCCTGCAGTATGATGTGCCAAATTACAAGACAAACGTTGAAAGCAACTATTCTTGCTGCAGCAAGACAGTGTGTTTTTTTCCTTCCAGCCTTATTTTTATTATCTAGATTTTACGGTCTAGATGGAATAATTTACACTCAACCCACAGCAGATTTATTAAGTTTTTTAATAGCTATTCCTATAGGTGCTTCTGTTTTAAAGGGTTTGTCGAATAAATCTGAAAATTCGAAAATAATAAAAAATTGATATTCAGCTTTTATAAAGATAAATTACCTATTATATCTATACTCATATTTGTATTTGGGAACTGATCTTTTTTTTGAATCATACATTTGTAATAATTTTACAGCACCAAACATAATAGCCATTATAATTATTATAGATATAATAATTTTTGTAATTTTTTCTAACCAGGAACAATATCCAATTTTACTTGGAATAAATGAATAACAACCATTTCCAGAATAATACACCTTAAGCTCGTGATTACGTGGACAAACAATCAATGGGATATTCCAATGATCAGCCAAAAGAGATGCAAACGTAATGCTATCATTATAGTCTTCTCTAAAATGACCTATTTCTGAGCTAAAAACATAACCATTATTTATTAAAATGTTAACTCGAAAAGAATCAAAAAGATTTGTTTCAGGATTAAGAAGTACCCTTCTGCCATTTATAGTTCCAGTTTTTCCACCTGGGTTTGTCGCTTCCCCAACGACGGTATTGCCAATATGAACTATTTCTTCTTTTCTATAAACTGAATACTTATACCTCATACCAAAAAAGAAAAATTCTTTATAAACGAGTCCGTTGGTGAAATCTATACAGTTATAAAATCCTATTAACTTATCAAGAAAAAATAATTCAAACACCATAAAGACACCTATAATAAAACCAATGGGGTCATTTTTACTATAATGGTTAATTTTAAGAACGCATTGATATAACCAAATTATTACAAGCGTATTTACTGCTAAAAGAGCAAAAACAAAGAATAAACCAAATAAAAAATTATCATTCCTAACATAAATTTTTCCATCTTCAAATTTCAAAGCTTCATTTTTAATCTTTTTAAATTGAGAGGGAACAACTTTTACCATAATTTACCCTTTGGTTATTTTTAGTAATTTACTAATTTTATTTTAAGATAAAACAATTCAAAACATCAATCAATATATTTTATTACAAACAAAAAGCAGCTTTATGATTAACTCAAAAGCTGCTTTTTATAATTTAATTAATCTGTATTGCCTGTGCTTAGAATCTGGTCAAGATTTCTGTCCAGAATACATTGTAATCTGAACGATTTTGATGATTTCCACTACCATATTTGAAGTTGGTATAACCGGCTCTGAATCTTGTATTTTCAGCTATACGATATCTGTATTCTACATTTAAAACATCAGCTTTATCAGAATTACCATTACCAGCAACAAAGAATGTACTTGGCTTGCTGTCAGTTTTGGGCTGAACCATATCATAAGCAACTCTCAAGTAATGCTTATTCTTGTTTCTAGGAATATATTCCAACTGGACCTTAGTATCTTGAATATTAACGGCAGGATTTATAAAACCCGTATACCTTCTATCACGCATGATATCTTCCAATGGGTTTTCAAAACTGTCTATATAACGTTCATCATATGAAATTGCATTAAGAAGATTGAGTTCATCATCAACAGACGTATAAGCAATTTTCCCTGTCCATTCTTCTTTACTATCCCAGTTTATTGCACCATGAAGGACGAAACCATCAGAGTCTTTGGTTCTTCTGTTATTTGCATCAACTTTACAATCAGTTGCTTTGAGATAAAGACCACTAAAATCATAAGACCAGTAGCCATTATTCCCTAAATCACCTTTTGCACCTGTTTCAACAGCGAATTCCTTCGTATTTTTTTCAAGAAGTGGTCTATTATTAATACCATTTATATTATTATTATTAAGGAAAGTTATATATTCGTTTTGTGCCCCTTTATTTAAGGTATTATAATACAATCCCAAATACAAATCATGACCACGATACTTAGTATCAGCATTAATATTAAACCATGGATGAGTATCAATATCGAGTTGTCTTTCCCAAATAACATTTACTGCTAAATCTACATCACCGCAACGCTTTATATAGCTGACAGCATCATTGAAGCCATTTAACATTAAGCCGTGACCATGAGTCAAGAATCTGCGACCGAAAATAAAATCACCATGGAATCTGAACATATCTTTGATTTCCAAGTAAGCTACATCGACATCAGCAGTGGTATGATTAGATCCATTCCAAGCTGCACCGCGAGCACCAGCAGCACCGACATCATTATTGTTATCATCTATCATACGCCAGCGGGCAACAGCCTTAACGTTTTCATCAATCTGAGCATCCATCTGCAAGCGAAGCTGAGAACCTGTTCTATGGTAAGAAGCAACATCTTTACTTTCGGCTCCATAATTGCGGATAAGGAAATCGCCAGAAAGTTTAACTTTTTGAATTCTGCCATTTTTGAAGTTTGATTTTATATAATCAACATCAGTTTTAATACCAGAAACATCATGCTTTAAAACTTCCATATCATCTTCTAGATTTGTAACTTTTACGCCAAGAAGAGAAAGTTCATCGGCAAATTCAACGGTAAGTTTTTCAAGAGTATTTAAATCGCCATCGGCAACTGAAGTTCTATGTTCTCCAACATCAGCCAAAGCCTGAGCAATCATCATAGCCATCTGATAACGAGTTACACTTGAATTACCCTTATATGTATTATCAGGAAAACCTTGTATAATACCTTTTTCGGCCATTGAGTTAACTGCATCATAAGCCCAATGAGAGGCAGGAACATCGGTAAAAGGATCAGCAAAAGATATTGCTGAAGCCGCAAGAATCATTGCTGAAGAAGCGATGATTGATTTCATTTTCATATAAAAAATCTCCAAAAATAGAGTAAATTTCAATAGGGTGTAGGTATGTTATATCAAATCTTTGATTTTGTCAAAACTTAACGTCATTTGGTGTTAGATAGCAGAGGATGTTTTTTTGTAAATATTAGACAAAAAAATGAGATACAAGACCATAGATAGAGACATAAGAATTCTTATAACTTGAATCTTAAGTCTTAAATCTTTAATTGCAATAACTACAACAAAAACCAACTACAATAAAAACTTCTATCTTCTATCTTAAATCTTCTATCTTATATCTTATTGTTAATTATCCAAATTCCGTCAAAATCGTTTCCTTTTCTAACAATGTAGTGATTTTCTCGAAGAAATCTTATAGCTCTATAAACTGTTTTTTCCGATTTATCAATTTTTTCAGCTATCTTCTTGGCTGTAATACCGTTATCTGCTTTTATAGCAGCTAATACTGTTGCTTCTGTCTTGGACATTTTTTTATCTATGTCTTGGACATTTTTATGTCCAAGAGGTCTCATAAATGTAAACCTAAAGCCAGATTTGGTATTTTCATAACTATATTTCACTCCAGCTTTTTTACATTCTTTAAATGTCCTTTCAAAACCTGTTCCAAAAGACTCTATCAACGCAGTTTTAAATAAAACATTTACTATATTAGGATTCAACATTACCGGTTCTTCTGCCTTTTTGGCAAAATCTTCAGGAGTATACCCAAATGGGAAATGTCCAGGGCTATATATAGTCACTTTATTTTTAAAAATATTTATTTCAAAAGTTGTATTAGAATTATAATCGCCGTGTGCAAAAGCATTTATAACAATTTCACGAATGGCAGGAATAGGAATTTCTGGCTGTTCGTTTCTTAATCAAACATTATCTCTTGGACATAATTTTAAAATCTTTCATGGACATTTCGGTATGTCCATGAGTTTTTTGCAAATCTTATTAGTATTTCTCTTGGTTCTTATTGTAGTTGGTAGTTATTGTAATAAGTAAGTTTGCAAAACAACTATTAATTTAATTAATAAATACTTACAAATATAAAAAGTCAGTCTTCCTGATTCAGAGGAACAATCGCTAACTTCTTCCCTAGTGGAACTAGAAGCTTAAGCAAAGTGGATATATTTGGGGAACTGTTGCCTTTTTCCATTCTAGCTATGACAGGCTGTTTCACACCACTAAGATTTTCAAGTTCTTTTTGACTCAAACCTAGTTCATTTCTCGCCCTAATAAATTCACAAATTATAGAACATCTCAAATCGTTTTCAGCTATTTCAGTTGGTGTATACAATTCTTTCTTCAAATCTTCCCATGAAGTTTCACTAATATATGGATTTTTCTTCTTATTCATAAGTGCCACTTCCTTTCTTAATATCCAGAATTTCTCTTCTTGCCTGTTCTATCTCCTTCAACGGAGTTTTCCTAGTTTTCTTCACGAAGTGATGTAGAATTATAAAACTATTCTCAAACCACACAAGAAAAAGAACTCTATCATTTATTGGTCTAAGTTCCCACAAATCTCCTTCAATGTTTTTTATATAAGGCTCACCTGCCGACAGCCCAAACTCTTCTAAGACTGTCATATATTCATATAATTTATTTTTCCTAATACGACTGCTCTTGTCATCATTTTTTGTAATTTCTTTCAAGTATTCGTCAATAGGTCTTTTACCATTGCTTTTCTTGTAGAAATGAATTTTATACATAAACACCTCTATTAACAATAATAACTAAAAAGTTATTGCCAGTCAATTCATTTTAGAAAAACTACGGTAAGACTTTATTAGGAAACTAGATAATTGTTTTAGCCCAATATAAGCGGTGTTACAACCGTCATTGTATGAAACTTTATAAAAGTTGGGAAATACCAAAAGATAATTAAATACCTTTTACCAAATTTTAAAATAATTCTATTTACTTAAAAAGAAAATCCATACAGCTATTTACACAATTTTATTTCTGTACTATAAATATTTATATGACTCAGTATTCCTAATAGAAAACAATATTTATCTGAAGCAGGAGTGCAAATAAATGAAAGATTATCTCAAACAATTATGGGAACCTATTAGAAATCTATCAAAAATGCAATTTTTTATTACAAGTTTCTTAGTTACATTAGTAGTTGTGGTTATATCTACAAATGCATTGTATGGAACAGAAAAAGAATATGTTCCTCTTTTTGAAGAAAAGTTAAAAATTAGTGATTTTTATTTTAAAAGAATCCGAGTTTGGCTTTCAGAATCTAGATTTAAATATAAAATAAGCAAAACAACAAACGAAATATTTGTTCTTGATACAGATAAATCATACATTTTATCAAAACTTTCAGAAGAAAAATCACTTTCATTAAAAGAAGATGGTCCAATTTATCTTGCCGAACAAGAAACAAAATATATACGAAATCTACAAGAAAAAATAGAAAAAGCACTAAAAGTAATGGAAACTATAGAAGAAGCTAGAGTATATCTTGATTTGCCCCAAATGTATTCCAATAAGGAAAACCGAAAACCTTCTGCTAATGTAATACTTAAACTAAAACCTAACTCTTTAATAAATGAAAATCAAAAAAAATCAATAAGTGTTTTTGTTAGCTCTGCAGTAGACGGACTTGAACCAGATAAAGTCAAAGTTGTAGATTATTATCTTCTAACTGATTTAAGTGAGAAAATTGTAGATGCATTAAAAATAATGAAACCTATAGAAGATGCAATAGTTGTTTTTGAACCACAAAAAAATGCTTTTAATACTGGTTCAGAAAAATTTTCAGCAATTGTAACTCTTAAGTTAAAGCCATGCACCTTAATCAATGAAGACCAGAAAAAAGCCATTCGTGATTTTGTCGCTGCAACTGTTGATGGGCTAGAACCAAATCAAATAGAAATATTCGATAATCATGTAACCAATATGAAAAATGAATAGTAAGAAATATCAATCCAAAATCAGCGTTTCATTTGATTGCATAAACTTATCAAATTCAATTTTAGATTGATACTTTAATGAAATGCCCATTTGATTAGCCAAGCTACCTATAGTTTTAGTGGCTAATTCGTAATTATTCCCATTAATAAGATTATCGTCAATATTATTAATTATTTTGTTTAATAGGTTAATTTGCTCTGCTTCATAAGCTTTTAATTTATCTAGCAATTCTTTTCTATATTCTTCTTTTAAAGCAGTCATCTGCTTAACTATAGCTTCAATTTTTTCAGATTGAGCTTTTGCCAGATTTGCCTTTTTAATTATTTCACGACCTGAAGCCAATGCACAAGAAGCGGCAGTAAATATTACCATAGGCAATAATGCTCCAGTAGCAGTTCCAACAACGGTTCCAATAGCTTTTGTAAGAATAATCGTGGAAACGCCTTTTACAGACGAATCTATAATATTATTCTTCAATTCATCAGAACCTATTTCGTTATTAGCATAAGCCCATAAAGCAACCCCACAATCGACTAATCCACCAGCTATTACAGTAGTAACGCAAGAATCTTTTAAACATGGAATCTCATTAATATTTCCAAAATATCTGATGCTAGCTGAAACAGCCCCAGTAGCCCCACCTCGGGCAGCACCTTTTGCTGTATTTATTCCAATTTCTTTTAAAGCTTTATCAAGTTCTTTTCCATCACGGACAACTTCGTAAATATTTTTTGCAGAAGAAACTATTCCTGTTGTAATTGCGGAAGCAATAGCCATATTTGCTGCAGTATCAGATATTTCAGCACCTAGTTGTTTTTGCTGCAAATCTTTGGCATAGGCTTCTGGATTCTCTTTAGCTTTTTTCAACTCATTGATAGTAGTCCCTTCAGATGAAATTTTGCCATCTTGGGTTTTCAACTTGTTTTCAAGGTTTTCATAAATATCTTTATAATGTTTTGAGTTATCTAAACCTACTTCTGATTTTGCTTTTGCAAAATTCTTAGCCTCTTCAAGCATTTTATCATCAGCGTCTTTTGGAATAAGCCTAGTCATACCATCATACTTACCAATTTCGCCGTTTCTATAACCAGTATGCTCAAAAACTAGATTTTTAGCATTTGTTCCTGCTTTTGCCTGGATTTCTTGAATTATTTTGTCGTTTTTTGTAAGTAAAATATCAGCTGGAGAATGTGGATTATAATAAATATTTGTGCCTTTATTTGAAGCTGTAACTACTGCTCTTATATCAGAACCTATTTTAGCTGAAGCAACGTTAAATTTAGCAGCTTCAATGTATTCAAAAAGATTACCTTTTGATTGTGCTACATCTACATTTATAACTCTATCAGCTTCTTTTAGAAATAATTTCATCCCTTCTGTCATTGTGTCAGTTGCAAGCTGACTATTTCTAGACATCTCATTCCCTGTTAATATTCCGATTGTTCCAGCAATATCATTAGCCAAAGCTTCTCTATTTTTTATTTCTTCCTTGCTAGATTTATTACCAAATATCTTTTTAATAAACTCAAACATTTTCCAGGAAATTCTTCCCTTCTATCAGTTTTTTTTGAGCTTCTAGATTGATTTCTGATTTTTCTTCTATATTATCTCCTTCACCAATCTGTTTATTGTTCAGCAATGGCATTTTCATTAATTCATGCAATAAGATAGCCATTAAAACAGTAATATGTATTTCTTCCTGCTGTTCCTTCTTAAGAGACTTATAATCAATTTTATCAGAAACTAATCCTGTTTTAATTAACATATTCTTAACAAAGGATCTTTTTATCAATTCTTCGTCTCTTATATTTTTTAAAGATTTCAAAGCTATTTGAAATCTCTCTCTATATTTTTTCAGAAATTCGATAAATTCGTTAGAAAGCAGCTCGACCTCACGCATAAAGTTTACTATAAATTCAACTTCTTTTACTTTATCTATATTTTTAGCATAATCTTCTTTTGCTTTTGCAAGATTAGCTTCGGAGTTTCTCTCTAATATAAATCCCGCAGCAAACAATGCGGGAGCAACAACTATTCCGCCCAGAACTACGGTACCTAATGCCATTCCCCCACCACCAGCAGCCAAAGCACCTCCGCCAAACCAAGCTAAAGTAGCATTAGTAGCAGCAACACCATGCAAAGTTGCAATAGCTGTTCCTGTTGAAGCATAAGCTAACCCCATAGCACCAGCATAGGCCCCTACTCCAGCTAATGCTCCAGTAGTTAAAGAAGCTATACCAGCCCCTAATATTTCAGAAGCGTTCAAAGCAGAAATTTCTATTTCTTTTATTTCGTCAACATTTTGAATATTGATACCTAACCCTTTGGCATAATCAACTTCTTTAAGTTCAACGTTCTTAAAATCTTTGAAAATTCTCTGGAATTCGTTAAGCTCATTGGCCCATATATTAAGCTTAAGCTCACCCAAAGTTTCCAAAGATTTTTTAGTATTTTCCATTTGAGTTTGAAAAGCTGCAACAGCTTCTTCGTAACTTCTTTTGCCTTCATCATGCAGACGTTCAGCTTCGCTATTATTACAATAGGAATTATATGCCCTTCGAAGTCCATCAGCAGCCCCGCCCACAATACCGATAATAGCCAAAGTCACCATTACAGACATTTTCTCGCTCCTAATTTTATCTTGGAAAAGCAACTGAAGATATAAAACTTTCATCGAAAGCCATCTTTAATTGGCATAACAATCCATTTTCTATAAACTATATAATTATAACTAAAATAACAAATCATTCTTGAATAAATTTAACGTCTGCTTTGTATTCATCCATAGCGAATTTCTTAATTTTATTAGACATATCAACGGTTACTTTAGAACGATTTGTTTTTATTTTTACTATTCTTGTATTGCTATTTGCATTTGCTTTTATTTTATTTTTTGCTTCCTCTACATCAGAAGCATTCCAATAAAAAGAAATTGAATTTGCATTGATTTCTACTCTAGTTTTATCGGGTTCAGTAGGTGGTCTAGTTTCAGTTTGGGTTACATTTTTAACTTCATTCCCATTACCCGTTCCAGTTCCATTTCCTAGACCAATACTAAGATTACCGTTATAAATTAGGAAACCAATAACTAATATTACAATAATGATGATTAAATAAACATATATATTACCTTTACGATCAATCTTCATCTATAATCTCCTTATCCAAAACTATTGGGTCACTAGGAACATGAATCGTTCGTATAAAATCTTCTGCGATTTTACTAGAATTATCGTTAAATAATAAATTATAATACTCGGAATAATTGATATTTAGGTCCTTACTCATACTTGGTACAATTAAAATATCTGGCTTATTAGTATTTGTACCATTTTTTTCACAGAGTTTCTTTATAGCTTTTTCTATATTCTTACATTCACGCCTAATAGCAGAAGAATCTCTTCTATCTTCGTCAATAAAGTTTTCTATATCTTCAGGATAATTAATTATTTCTTTATTATCATACTGTTTTAAAACAATATATTTATCAGTAACTATAACTTCAACAATAGGCAAAATTGTCTTAAGAGAAAATAAAGCTTTAGATGAAGATAATATTTTTCTAACACTAATATCTGATATATTGTTAATTCCATTTTCTGTAAAACTTCGTTCATTTTCACTAAATGCTCGTTTTAACAAATCTATTTGGTTTTCTAAATTTATTTTTAATTTGGTATTTTCTATTTTATCTTCTTCTATTTTTTTATTTTCTTTTTCCAATTTTTCGTTTAATGCTTTAACTTGAATTTTCTCTTGCTCAAAAATGTTTTTATCATTATCGAATTTTGTTTTTTCAGTATCAAACAATACTTTTTCTTCTTTGAACTTTTCTATAAACAAAGTTTCCGATGCTAATTTAGAATTTTCCATTTTCAAATTTTCTGTTAAAGAAGCTAATTCATTTCTTTTCTTACTTAAAAAATCAATGTCATCATTTGCAGAAGACAATTTCTTATTTAAGCTATCTATTTCATTTTCCATAGACTCTTTATCTTTTTTGAATTTATTAATCTGATCTTCGTAATCAGTTACAATTTCATTTTTTGATTTTATAAATTGTTTTTCTGCCTCTTCTATTTTTTTGTTAGCTTCATTACTAGTTAATTGGCTAGTCAGAATCATTTGGGCAAATAAAACTAATAAAATAATATCCAATAAAGAAGTTAGCGGAGAAGCTTTTCTACCTGATTTAAATATCATTTTATCACCCTTTAATGTTTATTATTATGATTATCTTCTTTTTTTAAACCATCTAGAAACTTATTTGATAATATTTCAGGCTTTTTAATAGCTAATTTTTCTAATTGAAGCATTTTGCCTTGAAATTCTTCGACTTTGTTTTCTGCTTCAACATCTTTAGCAGTAACTCTAATTATTATTTGTGCTAATAAACCAAGAAAAGTAGTCAATAATGCAGTCGAAAAACTTGAAATCATTATAGCCAACCCATTATTATCTGCAGTAGTATACATTGCACCAATTAATAATCCCCAAACAGTTCCAAATAGACCTAATGATGATAAACCTTCAAACCATGAATTTGCCTTTTTTAAGTTTAATGCGATACCTTTTGCAAATATTTCATTCAAATTGGATAAAAACAAAGCAGGTCTCAACTCTTCGTCAGTAGTTGATTTTATTTTATCCCTAACAGCTTCCCATTTTTTTCTTTCATTATCGTTATTAGTTTCAGCTCCAACATTATTAAAGCGACTTATAACATAATTATAATCCTCTATTTCTTTTATTACTCTCCTGTATTTATGAAATGAATATATCCCAACACTGATAATCAAAATAACAAAAAAAGTATTTGAATTATTAATAAAAGTTATAACAGCCTCGGGGGTTGTAAATATTTGATGTAACCAGTTCATTGTTTATTATCCTTT
>JAEEGL010679822.1_pt1 | contig 13746 bp, 9 predicted proteins | sample 9134231 | NCBI WGS metagenome assembly JAEEGL01 (sample SAMN16246548, study PRJNA631951) | gut metagenome | biome: gut microbiome; feature: rumen; material: fiber-attached | host: Bos | place: Iran: Karaj | collected 2018-10 | reverse complement strand
TTATTGCAGATTTAGAATTTTTTAAATCAAATGAGAATATTAATACTAATAAAAAATTATTAAATTCACTTGAAGAAAAAAAAAAACATAATTTAAAAGAAGTTGAAAGAACTAAAAATGATTATATTAATATATTAAATATAGCAAATAAAGAATTAGAAGAATATAATAAAACAACAAAAAAAATATTAAAAGATAGTGAAGGTATTTTTCAAACTCCAATTATGAGTATGAAATATGCACTTATAACTTTTACAAATAATAAAATTAAAATGGAACAAAGTATTTATGAACATTTACAAAATAATTGTATTAAAGTATTTGAAGGAATTGATTTTAATCTTGATATGAAAGAATTTATTAAAGAAAATGCTACAAAAAAATTTCCTTATCAAAAATTTGAATTTGTTAATTATAAATCAAGTTCTATAAATATAAAAGATTTAATAAAAGAACATAAAAATGATTTATTTACAATTGATGAAAAATATATAAATAAAAATAAAATGATTCAAAATATAAAAAATTTTTTATCAAATTGTGAAGAAATAAAATATAAACCAGCAGAAAATATTGATAATAATATATTAAAAAATTTAGAAACAATTAAAAATTTAGTTGATAATATTTGGAAAAATAAACCTTTAGAAGAAAAAGAAAAAGTTCAATTACAAAATTTTATAAAAAGTAGTGATAGAAATAATCCATTATATTTTATTAAATGTTTAAATACATATAGAGCAAGAGGAAGTTTTTTAATTGGAGAAGATGCATATAATACTTTAGTAAATTTATTTAATTTAATAATTGATCAAAAGAATTTAATTGAAGATGGTGAAATAATGAAAAATATTTTAATGTTTGCTTTAACTTTTTATAAAATATCAAATAAAAATCAAAATGAACCTAAAATTCATATTCAAAAAGGAATTGAAAATCATCCTAAAATTAATAAATGTGATATTTGGGATACAGTTATTAAATATTGTTTATTAATTCAAGATAAGAAAAAAATAAATGAAAGTGAATCAGAAAAAAAAATTAGAGAAAATAATATGAATATTTTTGCTTTGAATACTCTTGTTTCTTATTTATGTAATATGAAATTGTTTAATATTAAAGATGAAATTTATAATGAAACTAAAAATTATTTTGTTTCTGTTTATAATTTAGATGAAAAAATTGTTAATGAAAATGTTGATGTTTTTATGAAAGAATATAATAATCAAGAAAAAATAAATGATTCTAATTCAATTGGTGGTGTTGATGATTCTAAAATTGAAAAAAAATCTCTTAATGAAATTAAAAATGAGGATAATAAAAATGAAGTAGATAAAATTGATAATAATATAAATAATAATGAAATAAATAATGAGATAAATAATGAGTTAAATAATGTGAATTTGAATAATAACAATGAAATTAAAAATAATGAATTAATAATAAATGAAAAAGAAAATGATAATAAAAAAGATTTAGATAATAATGAAAATAATAATAAAGAATTAATTATTAATGAAGGAAATGATAATAAAAAAGAAATAGAAAAAAATAATACAGAAAATATAAAAGAAAATAGTATTATAAAAACAGAAGAGAAAAATGATTTTTAACTAAAATATTTAAAAATAGTATGATAAAATATTTAATTAATATAAATAATTTAACTATTCTAATTAATATAATTATTTATATTTATTGAAAATCAAACCATTTAAAAAAATGAATAATGAAAATAAAAACGCAAAAATAGTACAAATTCAAAAAGAAAAACCAGAAAATCAATATTGTATAGATTGTAATTCTCCAAATGCAACATGGGCAAGTGTAAATAATGGAATATATTTATGTTTAAATTGTGCAGGAATTCACAGAGGATTAAGTGTAAAAATTTCATATATTAAATCATTATCAATGGATGAATGGGAAGATAAACAAATTGAATTAATGAAAATTGGAGGTAATGAAAGATTAAAAAATTTTATTAAAGAATATGATATTAATAATGATATGATTATTGAAAAAAAATATAAATTAATTGCATTAGATTATTATAGAAAAATGTTACATTATGAAGTTTATGGAGGAGAATTAATTGATAAACCAAATAAAGAAGAAGGTTTAAAAGAAATTAATTTAATTAAAAGTCAAAATGATATTGATAAAATTAATAATGATAATTTTATTACTAATAGTGTTATTAAAGAAAATGGAAATAATGAAAAAAAGAAAAAGTCTTTTTTTAGTTTTTTTAGTGATAAAATTAAAGAAATGAATATTAAAGATAAAGCTTATAATTTTGGGAAAAAAGCTTATCAATTTGGGAAAATTTATACTTTAAAAGCTAAAGAAAAAACAAATGAAATTTTTAAAACTGCAGTTGGATTACAAAAAAAGAAAAAATATCAAAACCAAAATTTAGATAATAATAGTAACAATAATAATAAAAATGATAATAATAATAATAACGAAGAACCAGATTTTAATTTTTTTGGGAATAATCAAATTACAAGTGGTGAGAATACAGTTAAAGATGAAAAAGATAAGTAAATCAAAAAATATATTTATATAAACTGAGATATAAATAATTTTATATATTTCAATGAATAATTATTATAAAAAATTAATTAATAAATAAACTAATTTTTTACTAAAATAATTAATATCTTTTGTGAAAAAAATTAATTCATTAATTAAAAGAATAAAATACCTTGTTTAGTTCTTAATTGATAAATAAAAAATAAATATATGTTAAATATTTAAATCATATGTAAAGATTACTATTTACAATTCAAATTGAGCTATCATAATTAAGTTATTATTTATAAACTATTATTTTAATATTATCACCTATTTAAAAGATTAGCTTTCTTATTTACAAAACTAATTGTTAATTAAACAACTTTTATTTTATACATTTACTATTTATAAAATGAAAATCATTAATCAAAATTATGTCAATTTTAATTGTGAATAGAAATATTTTCTGATTTTATAATTAAACGTCTTTTTTTCTTTTGATTTTTCCTAAATTTTAAAGAAATAAGAATTCTTTTTTTATGTAAATTCTTAAATTTCTTTTTTATATCATTAAGACATATTCTATAAGTCTTTTTTGATGATAACAAATCATTTTCTTCACTATTAATATTATTTTTTGATTCATTTAATGATAATAAATCAAAGTCAAAGAGTTTATAGAATATGTCATTTTTATTTTCTTTTCCAAAAGACTTAATTTGAGAAATATAATCATTTAAATTTTCGGCAATAATAGCATTTGATCTATTTCTCATTTAATTATTATGCTTATTGTTTTATTAAAAAATTAAATAAATAACTTTTATTATAAAAGTTATAACTTAAAAAAAATAAAATAATTTGTTTATTTTTTATTGAAAAAATTTCAAAATATTTTATAATAATTAATATTTAAGATTTAGAATTTAGAAAATTTTTTTAGAATAAAACCTTAATTTCCAATAATAAAATTATTCCCAGCTTGCCTAAGAGAATTACTATTAGCATAACTATTATTATTCCCAACATTAAGATAATTTTGATTTTTTGCAAAATATTTATTAGTATAATTAGGAAAAGGATTTAAAATAGGATTATTTGTTAAAAATGACTTTCCTAAATCACCAGTAGAACTTCCTTTATTATAAGGATTAACTAATAATTGATTTCTTCTATTCAACATCATATTATAATTATAATCTAAATATTTTCTTTGTTCTTCTTTAAATTTTAAATAATTTTGATTTTCAGATTGAAAATATTTATCAGGATTAGTAATTTCAGTAGTCCTACCTTTCATAACAAAATCATCTTTATTATAAGAAGGAGAAAAAGATTGTGATTTAGAAAGAGAATATTTATTATCTAAATTATTATTTTGAAATTGATTATTATTATTATTCAAATTATAAGGAGTTGATACTTTAAGGTCATCTTTTCCTTTCATATAATTAACATAATTTTGAGAATATCTATCAATTGCTTTTGCTTGATTTTCAATATAACCTTTATATAATTTGATATTTCTATCATTTTCAAAAGTAAAAGTTGGTTGTTCTTCTATACATTTTTCAGGATTGTATTCAAAGATTAATTTTCTTCTATGAAAATTTAATGTTGGTCCATCTTTATATACATTATATCTTCTGAGATTACTACCAATTTTGTCAAACATTGAATTTTCGGTTTCATTTATTTTTTGAAGACGAGTTATTTGTTCTTGAGTTAAATGATTTGGACTAATTGGAAAATAGTCTAACTAATTTTTATTTTATTTTATTATATTTTACTCTTTTTTTATTTGAAGTATCTGTTACTTCTGTATTTAGATTTATCCTTTTTTCAATATCATTAGTTTCCATTTTTGTTGTTTTATTTTTATTATTTTTTATAATTATTTATAAAATAAAAAGTAATTATAAAAATAAAAAAAAAACGTTTATTATAAATTTATTATTATTTATAAATTAAAGCAAAACTTTTAAATATAAAACTTATATAAAAATAGACAATAAAAAATACAATTAAAACAATTATTATTTCTTAGGATGAAATTTTTTATTTAAATACCTAATAAATCTCCTTGAATAACCAACAGCATCTAAAACAGAAAAATTAGTATCTTTCTTATCACCAACCATAGCTCCAGCAGTTTTAAAACCTAATTCAAATTTTTTAGTCAAACCATAAGGAGTAAGAAAATCAATAATAGATAAATTATATAAATATTTTTTATTCCCAGATACAACAATTCTATATCTTTGATCAACTTCAACTTTTTCATAATCTTCTTCATTATATTCATGAATAGAAACTAACATAGAATAATCAATTAAATTATTCCCTTTTAAAAATTCACTATCTTCACTTATTGAATTTTGTAATAAATCACATTCTTCTTTAGTAAAATCAAAATTAAAAGGTAATAAATCAAAATCTAAATCTTTTAATATTTTTTTCTTATATAAATTTACAATTTCCATTCCATAACCTTTTAAAATTTGTTGTGTATCATTTTTAGTTAAACTTGTTCTTTCAACAGTACTTCCTTTTAAATCAAAACAAGCAATTTTTGTTTCATTTGGTAATTCATTCATATTTCTCATTACAATTATATGAATTCCTTGTTTTCCTACTATTTCAATTCTATAAATTGCATATATTCTACATAAAAGTGAATGACAATCTCTCATTCTTCTATGAAATTCTGGAAGTATTTGTATTAATATATCTTTCTCACTTTTTGATATTGTTTTTAATAGTAATTTTTTATCATATGTAAATATTATTGGATTTGAAGAACGACCTCCACTTGCAAATGATTCTTTTATTATTTTTAAATTATCTTTTGGATTTAAAGATTTTAAAAAATCATCATTTGATATATTATCTATTTTTCTTAATTCATAAAATATTCTTGGGGCATATTTTCTTATTTTTACATTTAAATAAAAATTCTTATCATCATTTGCAAATGATTGAGATATATTTTTATTTGTATAATGTATTAATTTACTTTTTTCTTGATATATATTATCATCCCAAGGAAGATATTTATTTTCATATCTTTTTAATTCTTCATCATCTTTATATATTTTTTCTTCCTTTGTTGTTAAATAAATAGAAACTAAACTTTTATAAAAGTCATTTGTTTGCATTTCTCTAGTTACAATTTCAACTGTATCAGCCATTGAATTTAACTTAATTTCATCTTCATTAAAATTTTCCATTTCAATATAATTTCCATGAATATTATTATTATCATTACTATTAATTTGTTGATTATCTAATAAATTTTTATTTGTATTATTATATAAAGTACTATAATCTTCTGTTGCAGAAATTGATCTTTTTTTCATAAATATCATATAAAAAACATGAAAGTATTTTTTCATATATGGTTCAGTCATTTTAATTATAAAGTCACATGTTGCTGAAAGTGAAATACCATATAAAACAAAAGTATAAACTCTACAATCATTACATAATTTTTGAGGCTTATAAATTTGCCAAAGAATAATTAAGTTATTTGGTATAAAACAAATTAAAAAAATTAAACAAAACAATAAATGCCTTGATATAAATAATGATACAATATTAGTTCTAAAGTCATCATGTTCTGAACTTGATGATATAAATGAAATGAAAGATGATTTTTTTTTCATTACAAAAAACATTTTTACTAACATAAAAATAATAAAAAATATTCCAATTGTATAAAAAATACAAATAAACCAATTAGGATAATATTCAATACTGAATTTTTTTCCGACTTTATTTTCATTATGAATATTAAATATTAATGAAGATAATAGAACTAAAAATCCAATTGAGGATGCATAAATTTTATATTTTTGCATTCTATAATCAAAATCATTTTTATAATTATGAAAAGTACAATATAAATTTTGTGCAATACAAGCAGAATAAAAATAAGTTAAAAATAAACCAATAGGAGATAAAAGTGATGATAAATACATAATATATTTTGTTAAACTTATTTTTTTTTTATTATTCTCTATTGAAAAACAAAGAAATAAAATTAATAAATGAACACTTAGTAAACATTCACCGAACATTTTCCATATTATTAAACTATTTGGTGCTTTTTGCATTGTATAATCCATTTTATATAACATTGAATATATAACAAAACATATTATTGATATCATATTTAAATATATTACTAAATTTACTGATTGAAATGTGAATACATTACTATCTGTTGGATCATATATAAATGGTTCTAACCATATCATTGACATTTTATTTTTTTTAAATATTTTTTTATTATTTATTTTATTGTTTATATTATTTTTTAAAATGAAAAAAATATAATATTGTTATATAAGTTTATTTTATTTTCTTTTTTTTGTTCATTTTTATTATTTAATTTCATTTTCTGGAATGAAATTTTCTTTTATATTTTTTTGAAATGAATTAATTAAGTCATCATATTTAACTTGATTAATTTTAGTAGGATAATTATCTTCTCTATATTTTCTAGCATATTTATAATTAATTAAATCATTAATATGATCTTCTTTATTTTTTAATTCAATTTTATTAACATATCTCATTCTAGGTGTTGATTGAGATCTTTTATTTTCATTATTAGAAGGAATATTATAATAATAATTACTAAAAAGATTATTATTGGGTTTGAAATTATAACCAAAAATCCTTTGAGAAGTTTCTTTATATGAATCACGATTATATCTTATATTATTATTGAAATAATTTAAAGACTTTGATCTTTCTCTATTTTCACTTGGTAATAATTTTTCTCTATTATTCATTTTAATATATTCTTCACTTGGTTTATAATAATATTTTCTTTTTTTTTTATTTTGTTCTTTATAATTATTAAATGTTGTATCCAAAACTTCATTCATTGATTTTGTATTATATTTACTTGGAAAAATTCTAATATGACTTTTTAATTCATTATTTTTATTTGATTTATATTGATTAAGATCAATTTTTTTTTTCCCTTTTCTTTCTGTATCATAAGTACTAAAACTTTGAGTATATAAATTAAAAGAATTATTATTATTAGAATTTAATTTTTTTTGTAATTGTGCTTCTTTTTCTTTCATTCTCTGGAAATAATTTTTTGAACATTGTTGAATTGGTTTTTCTTTTGGAATATATTGTTCACCTCTTTGTAAAATTGGGTCTCCAATTCTAATCCATTTTAATTTATTTTGATTTGCAGAATTTCTATTATTTCTATATGATATTGATATATATTCATTTAAGTCATTTTTAGAAAATGATTTTGACATATTTAAATTTTTTTTAATTTAAATTTTTATATTAAATTTATTTATCAAAAATACAATTTTTACAAACCCATTTATCAGGAATAAAAATAAATTTAGTACATTTTAAATGACAAACTTGATGACATTTTTCACAAACTATTTTATATGAATCTCTAATTATTGAACCACATTCAATACATACTTCTTCATTTTCTTCATTTATTTCTTCTATATAATATTCTTCTAATGTATTAATTTCATCTTTTACTCTTATTTTCAAATTATTATAATCTTTTGTTATTGAAAAAAAACCATTAAAATAACTTTTTTTTTTATTTGGATAATATAAATAAATATGGAAATTATCATATGTACTTATTATTACTCTTGAATCATTATTTGATTTTGAATCTAATTTTATATCAAAACATAATTTATCATTAAATAATATACTTTGTGTTATATTTGATAATTTCAATTGATATGTTTTATTTACATTTTTTAAATAAATAGGAGTTGCCATTAGTTTTTTAATACCAAATATTTATACCATTATTTATAATACATTATAAAATTTAAAAAACAATAAAAAAAAATAAAATATTTTTAATTTTTCGAAATACAATAAATTTATTTTAAATAAAAATTTTTTTCAAACAATAAAATATATAATGATATATATGTATATATATTATTTATAAATATATAGAAATTAATTATAACATATCCTCAAGCATTTGCTTCATCAATTTTTTTATTATTATATTGTTTTAATAATATATTTTCAATTTCTTTAATAATATCTTTATTACCAATATATTTTTCTGCAATAAAATCAATTAAAATTGTTACTTGTTCTCTTGCATTAATATTTAAATCATTCATTATAGTTCCAATTTCTAGAATAGTCAAAAAATAATCATCTTGATTAGGATTTTCATATTTTTTTATTTCTTCAAGTATATAAAATTCCCAAAAATCTTTATTTAACCATATATCAAAATGTGATTGATGATTAAACATTTCAAATAAAAATATCTTTTTATTATTCTTTCTATTTTTATAATAATGAAATAAACTTTTAGTAATTAAATATCCATTTTTTAAATCATCTTTTGAAGTAGTTATATATAAAAGAGTATTGAAAATTAATTTATAAAGAATATCAAAAGTTTTATCAGCTAAAATATTAATATTTAATTTATTAAATTTTTCTTGAAATATTATTGAACAGAAATGATTTCTTATTTTATTTGATTTTAAATCTATTTTTTCTAAATATAAATTTTCTTTTTTTTCATCAATTGTTGATGTTAATATATCTCTCATCATATCTTCCAATTGTATTATTTTATCATCAAACATATTTTCATATGAATTTAACATTCTCATTTTTTCTAATTTTTTTTTATATTTAATAACGATATCATAAGGCAATTGATATCTATAAATTTTTTCATTATCAATTTCAATTATATTTGGTATTGATTGAACATATAATACATTATTTTCATTTTCTATATTTTCATTTGAATAAAATTCTTTTATTAATTCATCAATTTTATTACAATCATTAAATAAAATTGAATGTTGCAAAAAATAAGGGGGTATTAAAAAATCATTATTATAATTATTATTATTAATATTACTATTTCTATTAGTATTATTAATGTTATTAAGAATACTTAAATTTAATTTATTGTTCTTTTTGTCTAAATTATTATTAGGAGAAGTATTATTTTCTGATATATTAGCTTCATATAAAGTTCCATCCATACTATTATTATTATTAATACTATCTGTATGAATTATTTTCACTTTTTTTTCAATATTATTTTCATATGAAGAAGAACGTTTTTTAATTATAATAGTATGTTCATTTAATAAATTTCTTAATATAAGCTTATTAAAATAATTATCTTTCATTTCATAATTAGAACTAAGACAATTTCTTTGTATGAAATCGTTAAACATTTCTGATTCAATTATAGCTTCATCAAATTTATAATTATTTATATTTTTTTTTCTAAAAAATGTATCTTTATTAAAATAAGCAATATTATCAATTACAGTTGTATATCTATCATAATCACCGAAAATACTTAAAAAAATATTTAAAAAGCATTTCCTAATTTTAGAATCATAATTTACATTAATATCTTCATTTTTTTCAATTATTTTTCTTATATTACTTAAACTATTTCTAATTTTTGAATAATAACTTTTAGGTAATTCTTCAAAATTAATTTCATAATCCATTTCAAAATAACTTTTTCTATTTTTCTTCAAATATATAATATTTATTACATTTTCGTCTTCCATATATTCTCTTTTTGCGTAATCTAATAAATTAATATCTATTCCCATTATAAATGGCATAAAACTTTGAACAAATTTTAACATATAAAATGATAAATTTGGAATAAATGTAAATTTCCATCTTAAAGGATATAAAAGATTTAAAAATGATAATTGAATTAAACCCATTGTATTATATTCTTCTTTTCCATTACATACAAATAATATTTTATGTTTTCCTAATAACATTTTAAAAACTTTTAAAATATTTTCTATTGTAAAATATTCAAGTAATAATTTCATTGTATTATTTGGAATAATTAATCCTTTATTATAGAAAGTATTATCAAGAATAATTGGATTTATTTGTTTAGGTAAATAGAATTTTAATGTGATTTGGGTTTTATTATATAAATTTATATTTGGTATTTCAAAAATAATATTTTTGAGAAATAAATTTAATTTATTTTGATCATCTTGAATTTTTATTATTGAATCAATACATCTTTTCATTTCATTTTGATAAGGAAATTTAGAGACTAAACAATATGCTAAAGGAATATATACATATTCAGTTAAAATTAATTTTTGTCCTAATTTAAACTTTTCATTTAAATCACTTACATTATTTTCAATACTAATATTCAAAAATTCTTTCACAGGATCAATTTTATATTTCATTTTAAATTCATCAAATCTCATTTTTAAATAAGTAAAATGCACATAAATATAATTTTGTTCATTTAATTGATTAGTAGAAACGAAGAAAAAATCACTTTGATTTGAAGTACCATTTTCTAAACAAATTTTAATACCAAAAGGAAAAGATAAAGTAGAAAATAATTCAGTTAAACTAAAACTATTTGGAGATTTATCTTTAAAAGGATATTGAAAAATAATCTCAGAATTATATGCAGGAAGCAAACTACAATTTTTATGATTACATTGAGAAAATTTACTATCTAATCTTTTATCTAATAAAATAGCATTTTTATACGGGATTGATGCAATATAAAAAGCTTCACAAAATGAAGGTAAATCTGAAAAACACATTTCTTCATTTTGTAATATTATAATTTGACTATTTTGAATATCTTTAAGATTATTTGAAGAATGAGTTGTTTCATTACTATTTGCTCTATTTGTTACATTTATTGTGTTTGCCTTATTTATTTGAGTATTTAAATTAAATGAAAAATCTAAAGTTATATTTTTTGATACTGAAAATTTATATAAATTATTTTTTTCCTTAATTTTTTTTGAATAAATGAATGAAGATGTTATAATATCGCCATTTATTATTGATGTATCTTTCATTTCATGATAAGTTAAGTTTAAATGTATCTCAAATTTGAGATTTTTAATTTGAAATTCTGGAACTGAAAGAAAATTTTCATTAATTTGAAAAAAGTTATAATCTTTATTGCAATTTTCAGGTTTAATTTTATATGAGAATGTTTTTATTATATCTCCATTATTGACATTTTTACATATTATTTTTATATTTATTGATTCTATAATTTTACTTTTTTCTTTATATATTATTTTTTTCAGAAAAACATCAACAATTGACTTTTCTATCAATTCATTTTTTTTGAAATTTCCAAAATTCTCATCAACATTCTTTATCATCAATAATTAATTTAATAAAAAAATAAACATAGGGATTTTAACCAATATTAATTCATATATTAATTATCCTTAAAAAGGAATAAAAATTAAATAAAAAAAGTAAAAAAAAATAAAAATTGTATTAAATATAACTTTTTTAATTAATATTATCATCATCATTCCAAGAATATAAAGGATAACCTTTAGAATCTTGTAAATGATTCAACCCAATTTTAATCCAATCTCTCAAATTCCATAAAATCATAAAAATAAATCCTAAAGCCATATAAATACCTTCAAATAATCCAATAAATTTTAATAAATCTCTTTTTCCTTTAAATAAAATATAAAAAAGAAATAAACCAATATTTAAAAAATAGCAAAAAATATAAAAAACAAATTTTCCAGCACCAACATCATTATTTCCCATATAGAAATGTTCACTACCAAAACCAATAAAAATACTTAACATTAAAGCAGTTAATTGATCTTTCATTTTATAATTACACATTTTTGTTCCTGATAAAGTTAGTTCAATATTTGAATTAGATGATAAATTTTCTTTATTTATTTCTTCTAAGTCAATATGTGTTATGTATCTACTTTTACATTTACATCTTCCATTTTCACATTCTCCATTTTCACTACAATCTGAATTTGATGTACATGTTGGAAAGTTTATTAAAATATTACTTGAAGTTGATAATTTTCGATTTTTTAATTTTGATTCTTTTCTTAAATTTTTGGTTATTGATTCTATGATTAAAAGAAATGATATTATTGTTTTAATTAGAGACATTTTTTATTTTTTTTTGTGTTTTATTTTGATATTGTTTAATTTTTTTATTTTACTTTTTTTTTGATTTTTTATCTTGTTTTTTTAATATTATATGAATTAAAATTTATTATTTTAAATATAATTATTTTTTATTTAATTAAGGTATAAATTCCAATTATATGTTTATTTTTCATTTTTGTTTAATAAATATAAATTAACAATAAGAAATATGGCATTTAATAAACAAACAATAGATAATTCTTATAATAATGAAGATTTTGATAATTCTTTTCAATTGCTGAGAAATAATTCAGTTCACAGTTTATTTCAGCCAGTTGGATTTGGAAATGAAAAACATGAAAATAATTGTTTTGTAAGTGTTGTTTTTCATACTCTTTTTCATTTTATTGAATTAAAAGATTATTTAATTAAATATGAATTAATAACAACAAACAGTCCTAAATTAATTGTTGAATTAATATCTTTATTACACTCTTATCAAAAGTTAAATAAAGATAAAAATATGAATGGTTCAATTTTAAATCCAAATGCATTTAGAAATGAATTAGCAAATATATTTAAAAAAGAAAAAGAATTTCAATTAAATGAAGAAGGAGACCCCATTGAATTATTAAATTTTTTATTAAATTGTCTCCATACTTTTATATTATCAAATGGAAATGAAATTGGAATTTCTGAAAATGAATGTAAACAAAATTGTATAATTCATGAACTTTTTTATATTAATTTAAGTGAAAAATCAAAATGTTTAAAGTGTAATAAAAAAAACAATATAAAATATGACAATAATTATTTTATAGAGTTATTAAATGTTAATTCAATATTAGATAATATAAAAGAATTAATTGGTTTTTATAACATAAAAGGTAATTTAATACTATTTTCTAGATATGAACAACAAAAATGTGAAATATGTAAACAATCTCTTGAAAAATCATATATTTGTAAATCAACAGGAAAATATTTTATAATAAACTTAGGATGGAATGGTAATATATCAAAAATGGAAGATTTATGTAATATTTATACTTTAATTGGAAGTGAATTTGAGTTAAAAGATATTTATACTGAATGTAATAATAAAACTTTTTATTTTATGGGAATGCTTCTTTATTGGTCAAATCATTATATATGTTTATTTTATGAAAAGAAATTAAAAAATTTTGTAATGTATGATGATCAAAAAATAAAACAATTTTCATCTTGGAAAGATTTAATTGAAAATTTAATTATGGGATGTTATCAACCAGT
>JAEEGL010319252.1_pt1 | contig 13746 bp, 4 predicted proteins | sample 9134231 | NCBI WGS metagenome assembly JAEEGL01 (sample SAMN16246548, study PRJNA631951) | gut metagenome | biome: gut microbiome; feature: rumen; material: fiber-attached | host: Bos | place: Iran: Karaj | collected 2018-10 | reverse complement strand
ATATGAGGATTATCGTGCTTTTTATATACAGAATCTGTTCGTCCTTTAATATCATCACCTCCTCCAGCTCCAGAATCCAAAGAAGAAACAAGAATTTTCTTTTTCACACCATATTTTCGCCCTATATGGCACTCCATTCCTCTTGACAAATTCTCACCAGGACATTCGTTTTTATGAGTACAATGAAAATTATATGGATTAACACCAACCTTATCATAATAAGCGGTTAATTCTCTAATTAATTCCAAACGGACATCTATCTGCGTCTGCTCTTCTTCCGTCTGATAGATGATTATCTTGTTCTTTTCCATAGTTCTTAATCTTTATGCATAGATACTTTCCCTTTTCTACTTTCCCAAACATTTTTACACAAAATTACAATATTTCTCTTGCAATCCAGACACAAGCTTTGGTCTCTGTCGTTGTCTGCCATATATATTCGATTATTTCTGCAAAATTACACGAAGACTAAGCCAAATCGTGGCAGAGATCGAAGAAAAAAGTTAACATGTTATTTACATATTTTCATGGAGTTCTTTTTCTCTATCGTAGAATCTCATAATTTTAAATAGTATTGGCCATTACAGTAATCATCATTACTTTTTGCAAAGATACAACAATAAATTTAACTTCCAAACAAAAACACAGAAAAAGCACAGAAAAAAACACAACTCACACAGTACGTCCGTCTTCTCAATCATGCAGCCAAATTGGGTTATTGGGATATTTACTATCCGAATCACATCTTTTCAGACAAAAGTGTTTCGCTATTTAAAAGAAAAATGGTAACTTTGTAGCATTACAACTAATATCAAATTCCACAATATGACAAAAAGATTTTTTCAACTCCTATTCATCAGCATTTCCATCACCACGGCAATGCTGACATCATGTAACGACCATCACTACACCTATGAGAGACCATACAGGCCACAAAGAACTGCCAAATGCTTGCAACCTACATTCCTGAAGAAGGGAGACAAAGTGGCACTCGTCTCTCCGGCCTATGCCACCCCCTCGGTTAACGTGGACAAGACTATAGAAATTCTAAAAAGCTGGGGACTTGAGCCTGTCGTGGGACCTAATGTCGGAAAAACAGACGCGGGGAGATATGCCGGTACGGTCAGTGAGCGGAAAAGCGACATGATGTGGGCTCTCAACGACAACACCATCAAGGCCATTATATGCAACAGAGGCGGATACGGTTCGCTGCAAATCGTCGATGAGCAGCTCATGAGAACCATCGCTGACAAACCGAAGTGGATATCAGGATACAGTGACATATCTTCGCTGCACGGAGCCTGGCAGAATGCAGGTCTGATGAGTATTCACGGAACCATGAGCGCATCGTTGGCACAAGGTGGAACCGACCCGTCAAGCACCCTATTCCGCGACCTTATCATGGGAAAAGTTCCACGGTATGAATTACCGGCCCACGAGCAGAACATCATCGGAAAAGCCCAGGGTATGCTCGTCGGAGGAAACATCTGCACGCTCACGCCAGCCCTCGGAACATTGGCTGACGATATGCGAGGAAACGCAGACATCATTCTATTCATCGAAGAGGTTGAGGAGTCAATGCACAATATCGACCGACAATTCAATATACTCAAGACCAACGGAGTATTAGACCACTGCAGAGGTGTCATCCTCGGTGAGTTCACTGATTGCGGAAGTGAGTTCACATACGGAAGTGTGGAAGCTATGCTCCGGATGCAACTTCTAAAATACAACATACCACTTCTATGCGGATTTCCTGCCGGACACGGAGACGTCAATCTCCCGCTTGTCATGGGAGCAAACGTCACCCTCGACGTAAGGTCCGACGGAGCAACACTCCAGTTTAACATCGACGGAGAACAGCAGAACGTATACACCCAGCCCATCGTGGAGCAGGCTGAGCAGGAGGCACAAGCCAAGAACGCAACCGAGGACTACAGCCAATTCACAACACTCACCAACGCTGTTCCTGACGCCATACTTGAAATCCGTTATTTCAGTACATATAATTTCGTGGGAGACCGTATTGACGGATATCTCCAGCCAACTGCTCTGCTCACCAAACAGGCTGCCGACAGTCTGCGCGCCGTCAGTGATGATGTCAACGCACTTGGATACAGGCTCAAAGTGTTTGACGCATACAGACCACAAAAGGCGGTCGACCATTTCGTAAGATGGGCTGCCGACATCTCAGACACAAGAATGAAACAATATTTTTATCCCGACCTCGACAAGAGCGTGCTCTTTGAGCAGGAATATATCATGGAAAAAAGCGGACACACCAGAGGTTCCACAATTGACCTGACCTTATTCGACAAAAACACGGAGAAAGAACTCGACATGGGTGGCACCTTCGACTGGTTCGGTCCTGAGAGTCATCCCGACTTCTGCGGAAACCCGGAAACAGGAGAGTACACAGGTGACAACAGCAAGAGTCCGACGGGAAGAAGTATCACTCCTCAGCAGTTTGCCAACCGCATGATTCTCCGAAACGCAATGCTACGTCACGGATTCAAGCCACTTGACTCTGAGTGGTGGCACTTCACCCTCCGCGATGAGCCGTTCCCGGACACATACTTCACATTCCCAGTGCAACACCTCAAATAATAGAGAATATGTCCCTCAGAAAACTACTTTTCGCCGCTATGTGCTTGGCGGCAGCCATTGCATACGCACAACGCTCGCAGGTGTGGTGTCCCGACAACGGTGACGGTACCTACACCAACCCGGTTCTCTATGCAGACTATTCCGACCCGGACGTGTGCGTCGTAGGAGATGACTACTACCTCACCGCCAGTTCCTTCAACTGTATCCCCGGTCTGCCCATCCTCCACTCCAAAGACCTTGTGAACTGGAGCATCATCGGCTATGCCCTGGAAGAGCAGTATCCAAAGGAGCTGTTCGACCTGCCTCAGCACGGAAACGGTGTGTGGGCACCATCTATCCGCTACCACAACGGAGAGTTCTTCATCTATTGGGGTGACCCCGACCAAGGAGTCTTCATGGTGAAAACGACAGACCCGGCAGGTGAATGGGAACCACCCGTGTGTGTCATCCCAGGAAAAGGAATGATTGACACCTGCCCTCTCTGGGACGACGACGGACGGTGTTACCTGGTGAACGGATGGGCCGCATCAAGAGCAGGGCTGAACTCTGTTCTCACCGTGCGGGAGCTCTCTCCCGACGGCACGCACCCCATCGGACAGCCCGCCATCGTGTTTGACGGTGGCCAGGAGAACCACACCACGGAAGGACCGAAATTCTATAAGCGTGACGGCTATTACTGGATATTATGCCCTGCAGGAGGAGTGGAGACTGGATGGCAACTGGCCATGAGGTCGGATTCTCCTTATGGCCCCTACGAATGGAAACGGGTCATGCAGCAGGGAACCACAGACATCAACGGTCCCCACCAGGGGGGATGGGTACACACCCCGTTCGGTGAAGACTGGTTCCTTCACTTCAACGACAAAGGCCCCTATGGACGTGTGGTCTATCTGCAGCCTATCGACTGGTCATCGGGATGGCCCATCATGGGAAAAGAAGGAGAACCGGTGACGACACACAAAAAGCCGAAATCCAACAGCAATGCCATCATCAATCCGCAGGAAGACGACGAGTTCAACTACCGCCTGCCCGGAAAGCAATGGCAGTGGCATGCCAACTACGACCAGACCTACGGAATGGCAGCACCCGGAGGCGTCTTCCGTATGTACACCCACAAACTCAGCGACAACTTCGTCAGTCTTTGGGAAGCCCCCAATTTATTCTTGCAGAAACCCACCGCACCCACATTTACCGCAACAACGAAAGTGCGGTTCGCCTCCAAGGAAGACGGGCAGTATGGCGGTGTCATCATGATGGGAATGGACTATTCAGCTCTTGTTGTGCTGCGTCAGGGCGACCAGTTCATCCTCCAACGTCACAGCTGCAAAGATGCCGACAAGGGAAAGACAGAGAGTCAGTCCACCATCACCACCTTGCAACCCACCGACCGTGACAAAGGCGAATATGCCCCTGCCGTCTACCTTGACATCTACTTCCGCATGAACGTGGACAAGGCTGTATGTCAATTTGAATACAGTCTCGACGGAAAGGAATTTCATCAGGCAGGCGAACCGTTCAACATGCGTAAGGGCAAATGGATAGGTGCCAAGTTCGGTTTTCTTTCTGAGTGCAAGCATCTGAAGAAGAACCGCGGCTGGCTCGACATCGACTGGATTCACATCACGAAATAGCAAGTAAATCCATATTGAAACACATAAACATAAATGGTTCCAGGAACCTGCCACATACATGGCAAGTTTCCGGAATCGTTATATATTAAGCACAGCTATTTTCGTTCCCCGTTATCGTTGTGGCACTTGAAAATGGAAAAATAGTGAAACGTAATTCAATAATTTTCCATTTCTTCTTTCCTTTCCTCATTCGTTAAATTACAGCATCCGGGAGCACATTGTTACGATTTTATAATTATTTTATACGACATTTTAAGAATTCCTGATGAAAAAAGCATAACTTTGCACCATGATAATTGTAGGTGACTACTAACAGTCCGACTTTATTTACTGCTTAACTAATCATAATTGTATGAAAACTAATTACACTACTTCGAAACGACTGCTTACAGCCTTGTTGATGCTGTTGGCGGTAAGCTACGGCTCAGCTCAGCGCATTGTCCAGAAAGCGGGACGGAGCGTCGTGGCCATCGACCGGACAAACAACTCAATGACACGGTTTGGTACTCCCGGAAAACTCATTTCCTGGCGCAAACTGGCTCAAGAACCTGAAGGAACGCTTTACAACGTTTATCAGCGGACAAATGGCAGTGGTTCGTGGACAAAAATCGCATCGAATCTGACGAAGACCAACTATGTGCCGTCCTCCCTCACCAATGGTTTCGAATATGCCGTGACAGCGGTAATCAACGGTGTGGAAAGTGACTACAGCGAGCCCTACCGCTACACCACGCCAGTCTGGCCCAACGCCTGGTTCAAATTTGATTTCGACAACAAGGTGATAGCACGCAACGACTACCGCACGAAATACTGCTGGCCGATGGACCTCGACGGCAACGGAGAGATGGACGCAGTGGTGGTGGACCGTCTTTATGCGGGAGCCGGAGGTTCTGACGATGCAGAGAGCGACTCAGAAGTCAACCTCACCACCAGCCACAAAATCCAGGCATACCTGCTCAATGGCACATTGCTATGGACCGTGGATATGGGACCGAATATCAACATTTGCGGCGGACAGAACGACATGGTCGTTGCCTACGACATCAACTGCGACGGTAAGTGTGAGGTCATCATCAAAAGTTCCGACGGAACCCGCTTCTGGGACAAGCAAAACGAAACCTGGGGCAAATATGCCAATGGAAGCGAGAAGGCAGACACCGACAACGACGGAGTGGTGAACTACAGCAGCCAGGCATCGAAGCTGCCGCCGTTTTATGTTTCAGTCATCGATGGTGAGACGGGAGCGGAAATCGACTGCAATGAGCTTAAATACAGTGAAGTGCATGATGGTAATGACACCTACACCCGTAACAGCCGTGCCAACTATATGAGTTTCAACTATGCAGTGCTCGACGGACATTTCTCTATCTGTTATGTTGACGGCATCCACCCGGCACTCGTGATGGAATGTCTGGACCGTGGCACCAACAAGACCCATCACAATTATGTTTTCTCATGGGAGTACGACTGGAACAATGGTGTTCCCTCAAACTGGCATCACAGCTCCACTTGGAGCCGTAACGACAAGTCTCCCTGGCCGGCTGAGTTTCACCAGCTGCGCGTGGCCGACGTTGACGGTGACGGATTTGATGAGATGTGTCAGGGAGGCTACAGCGTGAACCCCGTGAAAGGAACCTTCCACAGCCCGGGAATCGGACACGGCGACCGCTGGATTCTGAGCGACATCAACCCCGACCGTCCAGGAATGGAGTGCTATGCCATCCAGCAGAGTGCGCTCCTCGGGCAAATCATATACGATCCGGCCACCTCAGAACGTATCAAGGAATGGTATCTGCCAAGCGTATATGACGTGGGCCGCGGCGCCTGCATGGACATCGACCCCAACCACAAAGGCTACGAAATCTACAGTTTCACCGACGACTACCTCTATGACTGCATAGGCGCACCTACGGGCGAGACTCGCTCGCAATGGGGCATCAAAACGATGTTTGAAGGCTCATGGTGGGACGGCGACCTGCTCAGGGAGGAAATCAGTTCCCCTGGTGGCAGCGGATGGGGCACAAACATGCAGATTACCACAGTGAGAGGCAAAAACCGTCTGATTGAGTTCTCCAGGGAGTCCAACTGGGGAAGCATGGGCGGCACCGGCACCCGTCCGGCTTTCATGGGTGACGTCATCGGCGACTGGAGGGAGGAAGTCATTCTCGCTGTGCAGAATGCCGATTCAAGCACCGGCCTCGTGGGATACACCACCAACCTGCCCACTAACTACAGCATTTACTGGCTTCAGCAAGATCCCCACTACCGTGGCGACTGCACCACACGCGGATATTATCAGCACCCCAACACCAGCTTCTATCTCGGCGCTCAAATGCCTACCCCACCCCTTCCACCGGTCATGCAGACCGACCTCAGATTCCACGAAGGCAGTTGGGACGGAGGTTTCACCTCGTTCGACCAAAAGCAGCACGAAACCTTCGCCAACGGAAAGAGCGTCATCTTCGACGTGAGCGGCGACAACTCCAAAACCATCGAGATACCCCAAGGGACAAAACCATCAGCCTTCTACATCATGAGTCCGCTCAAGCATGAATATACCTTCAGCGGAGAAATCGCCGGCGGAACCATATACAAGTCCATGCTCGGCACATCAACCATCAACGGAGACATCACTTCCACCGACTCGCTCATCATCAGCGAGGGAACACTCGTAGTCAACGGTACGGTGAATGCTCCAGTATCGTTGAAGGCAAAAGGAACGCTTGCCGGTAACCCGACCCTCGACGGCACCATCACATTTGAGGAAGGATTGAACTACGAAGGATGCCGGCTTGCCCCGGGAACAGCAGAAGAACCTTTTGGCGTCATCACATTCAACAAAGACCTCACACTCACCGGAGGCAGTTTCACAGAATTCAACCTTCAGACCGAAGGAGAGGCAAAGGTGGACTGCATCAAAGTCAACGGTGACATCACCTTCAAGAAAACCAACACGCTCTCTTTCGTGCTCAGCGAAGAGAAACCGGCTGCAGGAGAATATGTGCTGATGGAGTGCAGCGGCACAATCACCGCAGACATTGACAAAATCCAGACGAGAAGTCTCATCGGATTGAACTATGCCATCGAAGTGAAGGAGAACAAACTCATCATCAACATCCGCGACACCAGAGACGCCGCAGAAGGCGTGGTATGGACCGGACATCAGAACAAGTTGTGGGACTACCAGAGCGACAACTTCATCCTTAACGAGGCTAACACTGCCTTCGTGGCCAACGACCAAGTCATTTTCAACGACGAAGCTGAGAAATTCAATGTCACACTGACAGACAAGATGGTGACTGGCGGTGTCCACTTCACCAACAACTCAAAGAATTACACCTTTGAGGGTGACGGAGGCTTCAGCGGTCCTGGCGACTTCGTGAAAGACGGCAAAGGAACAGTTGTACTGAAATCTACAGCCAGCGACTATACCGGCACCACCTATATCAATGAAGGAACCATCGAAGTGGTGAATATGGAAAATGCCGGCACACCGAGTGCGCTCGGAGCAGGCAAAAACGTACAGATGTCAAGAGGAACGCTCAAGGTGAACCACACCAACGCTGCCACAGACAAGAGCTTCACACTCACCGACACAGCCGCCATTGACATTCCTACCGGCACATTCACACTGCAATCGGCCCTCAAAGGCAGCAGCGGGGTGCTTGTGAAGAAAGGCAACGGACAGCTTAACATCAACTTCGGCGGAACCAACAACTGGGGCGGAACTATCCTCGAGGCAGGAACCATCTCCCAGGGTGCATGGAATGCCACACTCGGAAAAAGCGGTGCCAATATCCACGTCACCGGAAACTCCACGCTCAAAGTGTTCAACAACAACAGCACCAGCGCAGTACCTGTCATCACCAACAACATAGAGATAGACAAGGGAAAGACCCTGACTATGGGCACCGGTCAGCGATGCAAAGTGCAGGGGTCGCTGAAAGGTGAGGGAACGATGAAAATCAGCTATCCCTATGTACGCGGAGATTTCGGCATAGACCTGAAGAACTTCCAGGGAACACTCGAAGTGACTTCCGGCGAATTCCATATCACCAAAGCCATGGAGCTTTCCAACGGCACATTCCAACTCGACGCCGGAGTATTCGCAGCAGGTTATGCCAGCCAAAGCAGCAATCAGACCAGCATGACACATAAAATAGGAGCACTCAAGTCAAGTGCAACCGACTGCTCAATTGGAACAGGAATTTGGAATGTGGGATACCTCGGCACAAGCACAACTTACGCCGGCACATTCAACTCCGCAGCCACGCTCAACAAATACGGTGAAGGAACCCTCACGCTCTCTGGTGCATCGCAGGGAACGCTCAACGTCTATGAAGGAGAAGTGATTGTGGCAAACACATCAGCTTCAGTCACAACAGGAGCAACGACAGTGCGTAATGGCGGTCTGCTCGACGGAACCGGTCAAATCCAGAACGTGACCGTTCAGAAAGGAGGAACACTCGGAGCCGGGAAGCCGAATTCCACCGTGGTCAGCACCATCACCATCAACGGAAACCTCACGATGGTCCAGGATGCTATTCTCAGAGTAAGAGCCAAAGCAACAACCACCAAGACCAACTGCGACGCTTTCAAGGTGGCAGGAACAGTGAAACTCTCATCACCTACGATTGACATTACACTGCTGGGCACTAACGATTATACCGATGATGCCGTGCTCCAAATCTTCACGGGGACTGGAAAAATAACACTCAGTGGTGAGCCGACCATCATTCCGGAAACACCGAAATCAGGATTCATTTGGGACACCAGCGAACTTGAGTCCGCCGGAATCATCAAAATCATCCCGGATCCAGCATCTACGGGTATCGATGTCATCAATGCAGAAACCGGAAAGAATGCCATCTACGACCTGTCTGGAAGAAGAGTGACCAATCCCGCGAGCGGCATCTACATCATAAACGGCAAGAAGGTCCTAATCAAGTGACAAATGACAAGTAACGAGTCCTTATCACCATGACTTTTGCATTTTTTTGCCAATAAACTTTGTATTGTAAAATAAAATCTGTAAATTTGCAGTCCAATTCAAAATAGGAAATCCGTTCAGCTATGGTCTGGACGGATTTCCAGCGGGAAGTAGCGCAGTTGGTTAGCGCACCTCGTTAGGGACGAGGAGGTCGGGCGTTCGAGTCGCCTCTTCCCGACAAGTAAAACGTCTGGACATCTGTTCAGGCGTTTTCTTGTTTTAGGCTGACGAAAGGTCTTTATAGAAAGATATTTGTAAACTACAACGTATTTGTAGATAATAGACCACTTTTTTGTACGATTTTCTCATTTTATGTTACGATTCTATAAATCCGGTTGTCCTTTTTTTTATAACTTTGTAGTCGAAAAGCTAACTAATAAAAACTATTAACCATATGCGTAAACTCATATTCTCGCTGGCACTCCTGGCACTCTCACTCACCGCCACCGCTCAGCGTCAGAAAATCAACTTCAACGGGAACTGGCAAATTCACTATCCCGCAGAGGCCGTTCAGTATCCGAATCAGACGAAGACAGTCACCCTTCCCCACGCATGGAACGAGGACTGGGCATACAGAGTCAACATCGCAGAGCTTCCTGATGACACCTGCCGTTATATAAAGGTGTTTACGGTCCCCAAAGAATGGGAAGGCAGGCATGTGTTCATCGAGTTTGAAGGCGCACGTCAGAGCGCTGAGGTATGGCTCAACGGCAAAAGAGTGGGACTGCACCAGAACGGCGTGATGGCGTTCGGATTCGACCTCACCCCATTTATCAAGCCTGGTTCAGAGAACCGTCTTGAGGTGCTCACCGACAACGACTGGGCATACAAAGAGAAAAATGAGGACGGCACACCGCTGATGGTGGACAAAGGAGCCAAAGAGAGCAAGGACGGGAACAATCTGCCCAACAACAAGCTCTCGCCCACCAGCTTCCAATGGAACAACAAGAACTTCAACATGAACATGGGTGGACTGCCAAAGAATGTAAAACTGCACGTCACCGGAGAAGTCTATCAAACCTTGCCGCTCTACTCCAACCTCGGTACCACCGGTGTATATGTTTATGGCAGCGACTACGACATAGCAGGGAAAAAAGTCACTGCAAACATCGAGTCAGAAGTCCGCAATGCCTCCAACCAGTCGAAGACCGTGACGCTCAACGTGGAGATTCTCGACAATGACGGCCGCCAGGTAGCATCCTTCAAAGGAAAGCCGCAAGCCATCAAGGCAGGACAGACAGCCGTTCTCAAGGCATCGCAGCAGCTCACAGGTGTGCATTTCTGGTCGTGGGGCTATGGCTATCTCTATACGGTAAAGACCAAGCTCGACATCAAAGGTTCGGAGGACACAGACGAAGTGAGTACCATTACCGGTTTCAGAAAAACAAAGTTCGGCGACGGAAAAATCTGGCTGAACGACCGTTGCTTCATGGTACACGGCTATGCCCAGCGGACCTCGAACGAGTGGCCGTCGGTGGGCATTGACGTACCGGCATGGCTCTCCGACTACTCCAACGACCTCATCATCAAGTCGGGTGGAAACACCGTGCGGTGGATGCACGTCACTCCCTCCAAGCAGGACGTAGAGTCCTGCGACCGCGTTGGTCTTATCCAGGCCATGCCGGCCGGTGATGCAGAAAAGGATGTCGTAGGCCGTCACTGGACACAGCGCACAGAGCTCATGCGCGACGCCATCATCTACAACCGCAACAACCCGTCCATACTCTTCTATGAAGGCGGAAATGAGAGCATATCACGCGACCACATGAAAGAGCTCATCTCCATACGCGACCAATATGACCCGCATGGCGGACGTGCCACCGGCTCACGCGAGATGCTCGACATCAATGAGGCTGAATATGGAGGCGAGATGCTCTATATCAATAAGTCTGGAAAACATCCGATGTGGGCAATGGAATACTGCCGTGACGAAGGCTACCGTATGTATTGGGACGACTTCTCTTATCCTTACCACAAACACGGAGCCGGCCCTTTCTACAGAAAAGCCCCCGCAGAAATCTACAACCAGAACCAGGACCAGCTCACCATCGAGCAAATCCGGAGATGGCACGACTACTATGTAGTTCGTCCGGGAATGGGAAGACGCGTGAGCAGCGGAGGAGTTAAGATTATCTTCTCCGACACCAACACCCACGGTCGCAGCGAGATGAACTACCGCACCAGCGGTGTGGTTGATGCCATGCGCATAGAGAAAGATGCCTTCTTCGCCAATCAAGTGATGTGGAATTCCTGGGTTGACGTTCAGCACAAAGCAAGCCATATCATCGGCCATTGGAATTATCCAGACGGAGTGGTGAAAGATGTCTATGTGGTATCAACATCGCCCATAGTTGAGCTTTTTGTCAACGGGAAGTCGGTCGGGAAGTCCGACAATCCGCAATACACCTTCCTCCACACCTTCAAGAAGGTACAGTATCAGCCGGGTGAGGTAAAGGCAGTCAGCTATGCCGCCGACGGTGTCACCGTTGAGTCGGAAAGCATCCACACCACTGCAGGAAAACCCGACCACCTGCAACTCACCTTGATGCAAAACCCGGACGGGGGAATGACAGCTGACGGTTCAGACCTCGCCATCATCCAAGTGGAGGTTATGGACAAGAACGGACAGCGCTGTCCGCTCGACAACCGCATGATAAACTGGACGCTCGATGGTCCCGCCGAATGGCGCGGAGGTATCGGCAAAAGTCCTGACGGCGACAACTACATCCTCGACAAAAGCGTCCCTGTTGAAGCAGGTGTGAGCCGCGTGATTGTCCGTTCATCCACAACGCCAGGAACCATCCGTCTGAAGGCCAATGCAAAAGGGATGGAGGATGCTGTCTTGGAATGGCATTCACACGCCGACCCACTGAAAATAGACGAAGGCATGTCGGGCTATATCGCCTCAGAGCATCTGAAGAGTGTGTTCGACCGTGGCGAGACACCATCCAACCCGTCGTTCACGGAGAAAAAACACACATACACCATTGTCAGTGCAACAGCGGGGTCAAACGCAGGCGAAGTAAAGAACAGCTGGGATGACAACGAACTTTCCGAATGGAAAAACGATGGTAAGCTGTCCACCGCCTGGCTTACCTACGAACCGGAAGAGGCTGAGGAAATCGACGAGATTAGCCTCAAACTCACAGGCTGGCGTCAGCGCTCCTATCCAATAGAAGTTGTGGCAGACGACAGCACCATCATCTGGAAAGGAAACACAGAAAAGTCACTCGGATATATCTCGCTCTTCATCAACAAACCCGTGAAGGCAAAGAAATATACTATCCGTCAAACAGGAAGTGCCACCGACAAGGATGCCTTCGGGCAGGTGACCGAACTGGCTGGAGGTCCTGCCACCGAGCTCGACCTTTACAAAACACCCGGTAGTGAGAAAGTAAAAGGCGAGCTCCGCATCGTGGAAATTGACTTCCTTAAAAAACTAAAGTAAAGATTGGCAGCGTAACAGCCGGACGTATGCCTTACCATCATTGAACGTGAGTTCGGTTTATAATCTTATGACGGTTTTGAATGAAAGAAAAATCCATACGCCCTATTTCATTACTGGCCGTACGGGATGTCCAATTTGTTCGCCCATGCAAGTTGGGTCGAAGTGGTTGCTGTCGAAGTTAGTGTTATAGACGAAAAAGGTGGAACTGGCATATAATCCCCATTTGCCAAAGTATTGGAGCTCATGGCCGACGCGCCGTCCTGCAGCAGGTAGGAAGATGCTGTTTCCATTAGGACCGGTGAAGACACCTCCGATAACGCCGTCCACCACAGCCCATTGGTAAGTGCATTTGTTGAGTTCTTTTATCTGCGTTTCACTTGGCATACGCCATTTGTCACCCCATTTCACGTGTGCCACGTCGAGGGAAGTGCCGGCAATATCGGTGCGGACATCTTTTGCCAGATGGTTGTCCATGCCGTAATAGTCCTTTGTTTCAGTCTCTCCCCATGCGTAATAGCCACCTACTTCTATTGGTGACGCGGTGTCGATATTGCAGCAAGCCCAGATAGTGCCGATTCCGAGGTCAATGGCATGAGGGTGGTGGTCGTCGGGACAAAGAGGTTTCGTCCATGTCACGGGTTGTTTCCGTTCTTCTATTTTCACAGGGACCGCATTCGGGGTTTTCACCCGATCTTTGTACATGTAGCCTGTGAAATGAAAAACGCCGGAGAGACTTTCTGCATTATTTCTCTCAAAGTCATACACTTTCAACCATGTGCCATTAGTCTTTTGGTAGCAGATATAGTCGCCCACATCATTCTTTCCCACTTTGGGATAGTTTGTTCCGGGGCCTTTACGGATATTGACATAATCGTCTTTGGGGTCGGTCACCTCACCATAATAATAGTCGGCGAATTCGATGTTGGCTGATACTGGAGATAAGGCGACCATCCATTCATTTGCCGAGAGGTCGAAATCCGAAACATAAATGGTGATGGTGCCGTCGCCATTTTCGGTATATACATAATAGGAGTCTTTGTCTATGGAGAGATTGTAGTAATCCATTGACT